>Ga0364866_10018_pt1 | contig 113873 bp, 75 predicted proteins | sample ExccelAu500001D3_3_FD_206913 | JGI IMG/M metagenome (GOLD analysis project Ga0364866, IMG submission 206913) | Enriched cells from Trout Bog Lake Hypolimnion, Wisconsin, USA - BchlTB.Aug13.5000.01.D3 | ecosystem: Environmental > Aquatic > Freshwater > Lake > Hypolimnion/Profundal zone | place...
AGCTTTGTTTAAAGCTCAAAATTTTATGTTTTTGTCCAATTATTGAGCGATATTGGAATTGAAGCAAAGTTTTTAAAAAAATACGCTAAACCATCTTCTTTTAAAACCTAATTGGTAATGCCTCCGTATTAGGTACATGTTATTAAAAAGCCAAAAATGCTGCAATAAATATCTAAATTCAAATAACAGTTTTTCGATAATGTTCATCATTTATTTAAAACCCTATTTAACTGGCTTTTACATCAAATACTAATTGAAAGAAATTTAAACAACTATTGGAAATTATTCGTTAAGCCGCTATTAAAAGGATTTTGGCCGAATATCAAAAAATATTAATCATTTTCAAAAATGTTCAAATACTTCCGGAGGCTATATTTATTGTTAATATATGCCTGTCCAATCATAATCGCATTATTTGATAGCGTAGCGTACGCGCAGCAAAATGTTAAATTTACTCATATCACAACGGAGAACGGCCTTTCACAAAACACTGTGACTACGATAGTAAAGGATAAATATGGCTTTATGTGGTTTGGTACCCAAGACGGCCTGAACCGATATGATGGCAATCATTTTGTGGTTTATCGCAAAAATGCAAAAAACAAAAACAGTATTATTGACAACTATATTTCCGTACTTCATGAAGACAAGGCAGGGAACCTTTGGATTGGCACTCCGAATGGGTTAAGCAAATACAACCGGGCCACAGACAATTTTACAACTTACCGTGATAATCCATCCGATCCTAATAGTTCGAGTATGGGGGGAATAAACGACATCGGAGAAGACGATAACGGCAATTTATGGTTAGCCACCTATTGGTACCTCATTTCAATAAATATAAAAACCAATGAAATAACCCGCCATACACCGCAGACCTCTATCCCCTGCAATTTGAGCAGCAATAGTGTTTCAGTCATTTTTTTGGACTCAAAAAAAAGGCTCTGGATCGGCACTACAGACGGCCTGGCCCTGCTTGATTATCGCACTGGCAAAATCACTGCGGTTTATAAGCATAACGAAAAAGATACCACGACACTCGGAGGCACCTGGGTACGGGCTATCGCCGATGATGGAAAAGGCAATATATGGGTGGCGACCTCTAATGACGATGAACTCAACAAATTAAACCCGAAAACAGGTATTTTTCAACATTACAAACACCAACCCAACAGTAAATTTAGCTTGGGCAACAATTACATTTCAGCGATTAAATATGCAGGAAAGGGGTGTTTATGGATTGGCACCAGTGAAGGGCTTGATTTTTATGACCCCACAAACAATACGTTTACGGCATACAGAAACCAACCCGATGACAATACAAGCTTAAGTTCATCGTCGGTAACGGGCATATTGCTTGATAATTTGGGAATATTATGGGCTTCTACCTATTCGGGCGGCATTAATAAGTACGATAAAAACATGCCTTTGTTTGATGTCTACCGCTATCAAAGTGGTAATGCAATGGGTTTATCGGGTAAATTGGTCACCTCCTTTGCCGAAGTAGAAGATGGTAATATTTGGGTAGGCACTGATGGCGCGGGTCTTGATTTGCTTGATAAAAAAACAAATACATTTACGCATTATATACATCAAAATGGGGTTACAAACTCCTTGTCAAGTAACAAAGCAATTACGCTCTTAAAAAGCAAAACCCCCAATCACCTTTGGATAGGCACGTATGGGGCAGGCCTTGACCTGTTCGATACAAAAAACAAAACATTTACGCACTATACAAAAGGCGAAGGCGACAATCATTTAAATTCGGAATATATTTTTGCATTATTGGAAGATAAGCATAACAACCTTTGGATTGGCACCAATGGCGGCGGCATTAATGTGCTAAATTTGCTGACGAAAAAAATAACAAAATATGTTCCGGACCCCGACAATATTAATTCTGTGGCCAATAACAATATTCGTTGTTTTTATGAGGACATTAATGGCGATATATGGGTGGGCACATATGATTTTGGTATAAGCGTTTACCACCCGGGAAGCAAAACGTTCAGCCATTTAACAAGGGCCAATAGCAATCTTTCAAATAATATAGTTTACAACATACACCGCGACAAAAAAGGTATAATATGGGTAGGGACCATCGGCGCGGGTATTAATAAATATGACCGGACCAGTAAAAAATTCACTTCATTTACGAGTGACAACGGTTTGGCTAACGATGTTATCAACGGTATCCAGGAAGATGATAGGGGCTATTTATGGCTGAGCACCAATAAAGGCATTAGTCGTTTTAACCTTTTAAACTACACGTTTAAAAATTATACATTACAAAATGGTTTGCAAAATCAACAGTTTTCGCCAAATGCAGGCCTAAAAGATAGCAGGGGAGAAATTTATTTTGGCGGCATCAGCGGCTTTAACGCATTCGACCCCAACACCATTCCGGATAATAAAAATGCACCACCCATTGCTATTACAGATTTTCTCTTGTTTAACAAATCGACAATTACCGACTCATCGAACCAGCCGTTATGGAAATCTATCGTTAACGACAACTCTGTTACATTAAACTACAAGCAAACAGTATTTACTTTTGAGTTCGCGGCCCTTGATTTTACCATACCCGAAAAAAACAAGTACGCGTTTAAGCTGGAAGGTTTTGAAAACAGTTGGAATTATGTCGATGATCAGGATAAGGCAACCTACACAAACCTCAATCCTGGCGAATATATTTTCAGGGTAAAAGCCGCAAATAACGACGGGTTTTGGAACCAGCAAGGCATTTCAATTACCGTTGTGGTTTTGCCACCATATTGGCAAACATGGTGGTTCAGATCGTTGGCTGTTTTGTTTACATTAGCTTTTATTTATAGTTTTTACCGCTATCGCGTGAGGACCATTACAGCGCAAAAAATCGAACTCGAAAAACAAGTGGCCGAGCGGACTCAAAAAGTGCAGGAGCAGGCCGAACATTTACTCGCCCAATCGGAAGAACTAAAAACGATAAACGAAGAATTAAAAGACTTTACCGAAGAGCTGCAAACATCAAACGAAGAGCTTTATGAGCAACGTTTACAGGAGCAAGAAGCCCGGAGCGACGCAGAACACGCCCGGGCCGACGCAGAGAAAGCCCGTTTGGAAGCTGAAAATGCCAATCAGGCAAAAAGTATATTCCTGGCTACCATGAGCCATGAAATTCGCACGCCGATGAATGGTGTTATCGGGATGGCAGCTTTGCTTGGTGAAACCGAACTTACTTTGGAACAGCATGATTATGCCGATACCATTATTCACAGCGGCGAAGCACTGATGAATATAATAAATGGCATTCTTGACTTTTCGAAAATCGAATCGGGCAAAATGGAACTCGACCCGCACGAATTTGAACTGCGGTCGTGTATTGAAGATGTGCTCGACTTGTTTTCGGCGAAAGCTTCTCAGTCTAACCTCGATCTGATTTACCAGATCGACCCCGCTTTGCCGAACCTGATGATAGCCGACAGTATGCGTTTGAGGCAAGTACTAATAAATCTCTTTGGCAACGCGTTAAAATTTACCAAAAAAGGTGAAGTATTTTTAAATGTATCGTCCGTTGGAAAAACCGATGATACCCTGGATATTATGTTCGAGGTAACTGACACGGGGATTGGCATTCCAAAGGACAAAATCCAACAGCTTTTTAAACCTTTTTCGCAGGTAGATTCGTCCACAACCCGCAAATACGGAGGTACCGGCCTGGGTCTCGCCATAAGTGTCCGACTGGTGCAATTAATGGGAGGCTCGATGGGTGTTGAAAGCGAAGAAGGCAAGGGTACAACTTTCAAATTCAATATTAAATGTAAAGAGATAGCAGGCGACCACCTCAATACAGCAAATATTCCGGATGTTGAAGGAAAACACATTTTAATAATTGACGATAACGATACCAATTTAAAAGTTTTAAAAGGGCAGCTCGTTTTATGGAAATTGCACGCGACATCGGTTCATTCGGGACAAGAAGCCTTGTCATTGCTTCAAACCGGCCAGTTTTTCGACTTGGTTATTACCGATATGCAAATGCCCGAAATGGACGGGCTCGAACTGGCCAGGCTGATAAAGAAAAGTTATCCGCAACTCCCGGTTATTCTGCTAAGTTCCATAGGCGATGAAAACCGAAAGAATTATCCTGAATTATTTGCGGCTATCCTTACAAAACCTGTTAAGCGGCATTTACTGAGTACTGTTATACAAAACGAACTTAAACACCAACAATATGCTGTCGCAAAAGACATAAAAACTACTTCTGTTTTAAATGCCGATTTCGCCCTCGACTGCCCCCTTACTATTTTGGTTGCCGAAGACAATACTATCAATCAAAAACTCATTGCCAAAATATTAAGCAAACTCGGCTATGAGCCTATAATGGTAAACAATGGACAAGAAGTATTGGACGCACTTCATGAAACGATACCTGATATCATATTGATGGATGTGCAAATGCCTGAATTAGATGGACTGGAGGCTACAAGGCGCATCCGACAAAACCCTACTATTAAACAGCCCTACATCGTTGCTATGACGGCCAATGCCATGCCGGAAGACCGTGAGGAATGTTACCGGGCAGGGATGAACAATTATGTATCCAAACCAATTAAACTCGAATTGTTAGTTAATGTATTACTTGAAGGGTATACGGCAGCTGTCAGCCATCAGCAGGCTTAAAATATTCGGGTGCACTTTATTGTTAGTATATAAATAGTTCGTCCACCATAAGCATAGCCTTACCTCCGGCACCATATTCTCCTTCGGGAATGGTTCCTTTATTTATGGCAATTATTTTTACAAACCTGGCTTTGATGTCCTTCAACTCCGCTTTAATGGTATTTATGCCATTAACCGGAAAATCTTGTTGGCTATATACGGGCGTATAGCTTATTCCATCCGTCGAAACTAAAAAAGTTAGGTTTGTTGGTTCCCACATTTTTTGCCAATGATATTTCAATATATCGGTGCCTATCGTTTTAATTGGTTGTAAGGTACCAAGGTCCACAACAGCCTCCAAATCCGCACCGCCAAAGCCAAACCATTGTCCGTCGTTGTATAAATTACTGCCTTCAATCCCATTTACCAATGCCGATGGATCGCCGGGATTAAAATTTGCAACTGGTTGAGAAACCATCGTTACCTTTTTACCTACCCCTTTATGAAACATTACACGTTTTTGGAAGGTTCGCCCAATAGGTTGTCCATTACTAAAAACAACAGCCTTTATTATTTCGTCGGTGTCGACGACCACTCCGTTATTACAAACAGCACTATTTATTCCCGGTCCGCTACCATCTGTTGTATAATGTATTATGGCACCTGGAGAAGTAGAAGCAAGATCAATAACCGTTTTACCATCAGGGTTTTTATTCACGGTATAAGTGATTTCATCAAATACATTCGCTGGCTTAAGTCCCATTTTTTTAAGGGCTGGCATTTGTTTTCGTAGCCTGGCCAAAAAGTCATTATAGTTCCGTTGTGTTTTATCCGACCAGGCAATTTCCGAAAGTGCAAATATTCTTGGAAACATCATATATTCGGCCTTTTGTTCACTGTCGAGGTATTCGCTCCAAACATTGGCTTGCACTCCTTTTATATATTTCTCCTCGTCGGTATTGAGCACCGGCGGTATGGGTTCGTAGTTATATATCTTACTCAGCGGCAAATAACCGCCAGCGGCTGTTTGTTCTCCGGCATACAGCGACTGATAATAATCCATATAAACATACTTTTCGGGGGTCATAATCACATCGTGATGCTGGCTGGCAGCAGCAATACCACCGCTTTCGCCGGTCCAACTCATTACGGTAGCACCGGGACTCAGGCCACCTTCCAATATCTCGTCCCAGCCAATAATTTGCCTTCCCTTGCTGTTTAAATATTTCTCGATGCGGGTAACGAAATAGGTTTGTAGTTCATTTTCGTTTTTTAAATGATTATCAAGCATTAGCTTCTGACATTTGGGGCATTCGTGCCATCTTACCTTTGGGCACTCATCGCCACCAATATGAATATATTTAGAAGGAAAAAGGGTAAGGACTTCATCCAACACATTTTGCAGAAAGGTAAAGGTTTGTTCGTTACCCGGACAGTAAACGTCGTTAAAAATACCCCAAAAGGTAGCGGTTTTGTAAGGCCCGCCCGTACAACCCAATTCCGGGTAAGCTGCCAATGCCGCTAAGGCATGGCCCGGCATTTCAATTTCGGGGATCACGGTAATGTGCCTATCCGCAGCGTATTGAACAATCTGCTTTACCTCATCCTGAGTGTAATAACCGCCGTAACGCTTACCATCGAAAACATGAGGAAGTTCTTTTTTATGCCCTATTAATGTTTCATCGCGGTAAGCGGAAATAGTTTGCAGCTTTGGGTATTTTTTGATTTCAATACGCCAGCCCTGATCGTCGGTTAGGTGCCATTGAAACGTATTGATCTTATACAATGCCAGAATATTTATCCATTTTTCTATCGCGGCAACCGGGAATAAATGCCTGCTGACATCCAGCAATGCACCCCGGTGTGCAAAGCGCGGGTGATCGTCAATCTTGCAGCCCATAATTCCCGGTTTTTCTCCAAAATCAGCAAGCTGCGTAAGAGATTGCAAGCCGTAAAATAATCCCGCATCATCGTGGCCCGTTACAGCAATAAAGTTATTGCGAACCTCCAGTACGTAACCTTCATTCGATGGAACCAATAATGGATCAATACTTAATTTTATATAATTTGAACCGGCATGTTTTTTTACCAAAAGCGGTTGCCCGGCGATTAAATTAACATATTGCCCGTAAATGTGGCCGCTGCTGAGCGGTGTCCCAGGGGGCAACAGCAAAACAGTGGTTTTATTGAAATGAAAAAATTCTCCGTTAGTTTCGGCTTTAAATGGTCGTGGAATTATATTTAAACCTTGTACGATTGTACTATCAGATGACCCAAGTATTTTTTTTACCGCTGCGGCTTCTGTCCGGGCAATAAACGCGAAGCACATTAAATAAATAAAAACGTAATTTAACCACTTCATAGCACTGATTTGCAAATTAAAATGTCAATAATTGTGAGGATAAATTTAACATTTCATCTGGTAAATTACCAAGCGTTATACTCTGACTTTTTTAGCTCAATTGATTCAGTTTAAAACGGATCACCTCAATAGCTTCTTTCTGTCTCGATATAATTATGTACATATAACCTTTCCAGATCATGGTGTGAGGATAGCCATATTGCCCGCCTTTCCATAAACCCGCTTTTTTTAAATGATAAAGCTCGTCGGCAATGATGTATTGCTGATTAAAACTTTTACCATCCGACGAAAGGGCTAAAACGAGTGGATTCCTGTCATAGTGGTGCAGTGTATCAGGTATGCCGACATAATAAAAACGTTTATCGGGCAAACGCCCGAAATGAAACTTGCTGTCATTATCGCTAAAACCGGTTTCAGTTGGCCTCGACCAGTGCGAACCATTGTCCGCGCTCTCCGTCAACCAGAGTCGCCCTTTCCATCCTTTGCCGGTTACGCGTAATAGCATGTGAATAATACCATCATCTGTTTGAAAAAACGAACCCTCACAAAGCGGGGGCAAGCCTGATTTTTCTGCTGGTTTATAAAACGTGGCTGAATTATCCTGAGTATATAAAGAATCGGGGTAAAAGCTGTTCATTTTCCAGCCGGATAGGCCGGTATAATCATCGGTATAAGGGAAACTAAAATTACCGCTAATGATGAGTCTACCATTTTGAATTGCCTCAGGCCCGTGATTAGGGATCAACGGTATATGCATATCCAAAGGTTGGCTCCAATGCACGGCATCGGTACTTGTTTTTGCCCATAAGTGGGTATGTGTGCGGTCTTTTTCATACTCGCCATAATAGGCCACTAGTGTATCTTTAAATTTGTAGAAGCCAGCGGCAGTGAGTACTTTTTGTGTTCCATTTGTGGCTCTCGATGGTTCTGCCAATACCGCTGGAGCGGACCAATGTTTGAAATCTGTCGAAACTGAAAAAACCACCCGTTGACCTGGAGAGTCTTCATCAACAAGACCGTTGGACCATGTCGCGATAAGCTTTCCTTTAAATTCAATTATAGCAGCATGATGACTATAGTGCCATTCATCTTCGGGCGAGTATATCATACATCGCTCAATCTTTAAATGCGGCAAGCCGATTTCATTTTTATAATTATTACTGATGGTTGATTGTTGAGCGCTGGTCTTCTCAAAAAACAAAAGACGTAGAAATAAAAACTGTGCTTTCAACAACCATCTCATAAAATAATTATTTTTCAAGTGATACTTTTTTAACCGTTTAAACAGACAAATATTGTATTCATTTTGCTAAAATAATAGAACCACAAGAAAATCTTATTCAACAAGTCAAAAACCTGTATTTAAAATACTTTTTATTTGCAAAACCTGCGGGCAGCACAACAAAATCGGCCGGAACAATGTTACCCACACCTGGTATCGGCCCGGTTTTTAGCGCGAATGAGGCGTATTTACGATATGGCGGTTTTGCCGGATCGTTTTCCCAATTAGCAAGGCAGCTTAATGTTTGAAATTTTAGCACTGGCTGATCAGTGTATATTTCCATAATAATTCCGGTTTTCTCTCCTTTGATTTTGGCAACCGCTGTTTTTTTTTCGGTTTTATTTAGGAGGAAAAAATGATTATATCCCCCGGCACGCTTTAATTGTTCGTCGTTGTCAAAAATGCGTGAGCCAATAATTGCTGATTTACGAAAATCAAAAGGAGTTCCGGTTACTTCATTTAAATGCTTGAAATAATTATTCGTGCCTACAAACTTATCCGCCTTTATATACAGCTGATGGCGCAATACCGATTCATCATCGGCACCGTTCAGGTTAAAAAAGGGGCTCTGCGACGCAATAAGTATCAGTTTTTTATCCGTAACGATCTCGTATTTAATGCTGATGCTATTGTCTTCGGCCAAAAAATAGCGGAGTTCAATGGTAAAAAGCAAAAAACTGTTTAAAAACACAACTTTCATTCGGCACTTAAATGATAGCTCCTGATCGTTATATTTTTCGGTGCCCCATTCAATTTCATAGGTTTTATTTTCCGGATAAATGGTAATCCGAGACTGGTCAACATCTAAAAAACAAATGATGGAGTCTGCAAAAAATGTTTGATTCGCACCCAGGAAGTCACCCATTGGATGTGCGCTGGCACCTATAACAGGTCTGTTTGATACAACATTGACAAGGTTTCCCGCCGCATCGGGGACTAGCAATTTAATTATCCGGGTATTGTTGCGGCCGATAAGCACCGTTAGGCCTCTTTTGTTTTTTAACACATAAAAACTTTCGGATAAGCTGCCTGGTAGCATTTTTCGATGCCATTGTTGATTCAAATATTCTTCACCAATCATGCGCTTTCCAAATTATCTAAACTAATCTCCACCATTTACCTTTGCCAAAACCCAGTTACCAACTTTAGTACCCTGCGAAATGCCATTGTCAATGGCATCCATAAAATGAATTCCTCCCCAAAAGCGCGAAATAGCGGCCTCTTTTGCAGCTTGTTCAAACGAATCGAACTTTCTTGGCGGCACGCCAAAATCATTTTCGACATTATCGGTATAATGAAAATTGTCCCTAAAGTAATGGGTAAGGATAACTGCCGCTAAAGATGATACTACCGAATGCCCACTGGTATATTCGGGGAAAGGCGGTGTTTGCAAGAGTGGCCTCCAGTTTGGGTCGATATATTTACGGATGGCAGTTTCGGGCCGGATACGGTTGGTACGGAACTTTTCGTCCCAACAGGATACAAAACCGTCCATAATACCTATGGCTAAAACAGTATTTACTACTACAGTTTTTGAAAAACTTGCATCTGTTTGCTTGCATGCTATCGCTGCAATGCCCATCCAGTGCGCTCCCGGCGAAATCTTTTTTAGACCGATCAGCATGTGCCCTTCATTTTGCACGGCAAAAGGATTGCAGTCCCAAAAATTGGCGATGTCTCGTTGTTCGGAAGTCAAATCGGTTTCACTTTTCGCATCATTCATTAATAAAAACTTGTAAAAAAGGGAGTTTTTATTTGTCGAAAATGGTGCTGGTGGGTCTGGCACAAATTGAGCCGCCGAATCGAGCGTTAGCGGCCGTATGGTATTAAAATAAGGCTCAACAGGTGGTAAATAGGCTGGCTGTGTTGGCTCCCAGGTGCCGGGGCCATCTTTTAGTTTGTAACGCAGATAATTGCTGATGCGGTTATATTTATCGGCTTTGGCATAAGCCAAAATCTTTTTACTCACAAGTTTGGCATACTGAAGTGAATGATCAATTACATCCCTGTCGAAACCTATCCTATTGCACGAATCGGCTAAAGATTGCTCATAAATGGTATATTGTTTCCCCGATGGCTGAAGTTTTGCGGCTGTTTCAAGAATGGCGAATATCGCGCTTAAGCGATAATCATAGCCCGATAAATCTTTTGGTTTACTGATAACTGGGTATTCATTTAACACGCCCTGAAAGCTTTTTACTTTTTTATCATTCTCTGATACTATCTCATACCCCGCCAAGCAGGCATACGCGAAGAACCTGGCGGCCAATGGCGGGTTGGTAACATCATGTACCATCACATCGGTCATTAAGGCCATAACCTTATGCACATCGTGGTTGCCGAGTTCGGGTGGTTTGCTTCCGCGATGACAGCCGTTGGTAATGGCAGACAGTACAAATATGATGGCGATAAAAAATAGCTTCCTCATTATTACCTGGTTAAATATTTGTAAGCCTTTACCGCATTTTGATTGATGCTAAAAAGCAGTGTATTATCTATCTGTAATACCCCTCTTACGTCGCCTTTTAATTTGAAACCACTTTGCAGTTGAGGGATGTACGTGTAATGCCCGTTGCCGTCGCCTTTTAGCAACACACCATAGTTAGCATCGTATTTACCAAAGCGGATGCGGGTGTTTGCAATATTGCCGCAAAGCAACAGATCATCCTTGCCATCATGATCGTAATCCAATGTCGTGATCGTAAACACCGGCGAATATTGCGCCTGTAATGGTAACGGCACTTCATGCAATTTCCCTTTTGAATTACTGATAAAGCAGGTGGTAGAAAGGCAGTTCGCCATCAGATGCCTGGCTCCTTTCATTTCATCAGGGGTAAATACCTGATCGATGGTGGCATCGGCATAACTTTTATAATCGGGAAAACGGCTACGCATCATGCTCATTTGGTCCAGCAATTCGTCCCTGGTTATAAAGGGATAGCTTTTATGCTGTATATAAAAGCACAATATGGGATCAACCGAACCATTATCATCAAAATCCTTGTAGTACATTTCGGCGGGCTCCTGATCAGATGCCTTGCATTGGGAGTTTGTGCCAAGGTTCCCGACGATCAAATCGGGATGACCGTCATGATTGATATCGCTTACCTGAAGGCAATTCCACCAGCCAGCATATTTTTTATCAAAATATTTCGAGGTAGCATCAACCAATTTCCCGCTTTTATTTTCAAAAACGGTTATCGGCATCCACTCGCCAACCACAATCAAATCCGGTTTTTTATCGCCATCCATGTCAACCCAGGCGGCATCGGTTACCATACCAATATTTTTTAAGGCAGCATTGTATCGCGTGGTTTGATCGGAAAAATGCCCCTTGCCATCGTTAATTAATATATAACTCTCCGGGGTTTCGGGATATCTGCCGGGTATTACCCTGCCTCCGACAAATAAGTCGGGGAACCCATCGCCATTAATGTCGGCCACCTTTACGCAGCTTTTGCTGCTCAACATTCGCGGCAACGCGTTTTTTGACCGGGTGAAGTTTCCTTTGCCATCGTTGAGATAAAGTCGATCCTGCAATAACGGATCGTCGGGCAAATAATCACCATACCCGCCCGAGCATACATACAAATCGGGCTTGCCATCGCCATTGGCATCAAAGAATATAGCAGCGGCATCCGTGCTTGCTTTATCTGCTTCGAAGGCAGCCTCGGCTTTCAAAATAAAACCTCCCCCTTTTTGGCCGATGTATAAGCTGCCCGCTTTCCCGTTTTCGCCGCCGACGTAAATATCGTCTATCCCGTCTCCGTTTACATCGCCTTTAATCATGCATGGGCCCGAAAACGACAGTGGGTTAACCAACAGCGGCTGCCGCTTAAAATCGTTGATGGTATTGGGAGCTTCGTTGTAGGTAATTGGTGACTTTACCTCCGTAAACAGTGGTTTTTCTTGCTTTGGCAGGATAGGGCCAGTGGCTACAGCGTCCTTTTCACTTAACGTAATTTGCTGATCGCTTTTTATTTTTTGAAGCAATTGTGTTTTACCCCGCGGCCAAATCACCCGCAGAGAATCGATTTGCTGATCTTTCCCCAAGCCAAAATGCAATATAGGCGATACGCTGGACTGATAACCCCGCGTGGGCATTTGCTCTAAATATTGATGCTTTGCGCCAATGTATATCATCACCTTCGCGCCTATTCCCTGGGTGTTTTTATCTCCACCTTTAAGGCTTACCGACAGGTAATGGTTGCCATTTTGTTTGCGGGCCCGGTTTTCGTAAATAAAAGCGGGTTGATTTACGTTGTTGACGATGAGGTCGAGGTTACCATCGTTATTCAAATCGGCGTAAGCGGCACCGTTGCTGTTTGATGGTTGAGTAATACCCCAATCGGCACTTGTATTGGTAAACGTTAGGTCAGTATTATTCTTAAAAAGATAACTTTTAACCTGCGACGACGGCATTTGGTCAACAATATTCAGCAAATCCTGGCGCATAAATCTCCTGTCGCGTAAATTATCACCCATGTACTTTAAAAAGTCCATGTTGGTATAATCGCGGGTAAAGCCGTTGGTAATAAAAATGTCTTTCCAGCCATCGTTGTCATAATCGGCAAATAAAGGTGCCCAGCTCCAATCGGTATTGGATACGCCGGCCAACTGACCTATTTCGCTGAAAGTATTGTTCTTATTATTGATATGCAACATGTTGCGCATGTATTGGTAATAAAAACCTACTCTCACATTCAACGCAAACGACTCATAGTTATCTGCGCCAAATAGCAATTTTTGTCTTTTATTATCCTCCGGGAGCATATCCAGTGTGAAAATATCCGGGGACATATCGTTATTGATATCAGCCACATCATTTCCCATGGAATAGAAAGAAGTATGCCCGATTTGTTGTTGCAGCTGATCGGTAAATTCCCCATTGCCATTATTGATGTACAGTCTGTCGGGCACACTATAATCGTTTGAAATATAAATATCGGGCCAGCCATCACCGTTAATATCTGCTATACCCGCGGCTAAACCGTAGGATAAAGAGGTATTGATGATGCCTGCCTCTTCGGTAACATCGTGAAATTGGCCATTATCATTTCTCAACAACCTGATGCCCTTTTCATTGTCATGATTGTTAATAGAATTTTTGACAGAAATATCGTCCAACACACTGATGCGTTGCGGATTGTGGTTAACCAATAGCAGGTCGAGATCGCCGTCCCTGTCGTAATCAAAAAAATAGGCCTGAGTGCTATATGAGGAGAAGTTAAGGCCATAATCTGCTGCCATTTCCTTAAACTGAGGAACGCCATTGGCATCATTGCCCTGATTAATAAACAACTGGTTAACCCGTTTTTCGGCCCTTAATTTCCCCGAATAACACACATAAATATCGAGTTTGCCATCTCCGTTGATGTCGACCAGGGTTACGCCGGTTTTCCAGGGGCCGGGCCTGCCTGCCACCCCGGCGATGTCGGTAATATCCTTAAACTGCATATTGCCCTGGTTCAGGTATAATTTATTATCGGTCATATTGCCCGTAAAATAAATATCCTGAAGGCCATCGCCATTTAAATCGCCAACCGCCACACCACCGCCGTTGTAAAAATATTCGTACATCAATACATTGGTATTCAGGCCCTCGGTTAAAGTGTTGCTAAAATCAACGTGCGTTTGTTCGGCGGGCAATAATTTAAACAAGGTATTTGTACTATCCCTCTGGTTATCCGGCCCGGATGATTTACAACCGTAAAAGCCTGAAATTGTAATAAAGACCAATAAAATGCCCAACAACAAGAAAAATCCTTTCTTTGTTGCACCCGATGGCCGGAAAATAGTAACGTATTTATATTCAGTCCTTTTCATAACATTCAGTTAATAGCCGGATGTCGGGTACAAACACCTCTCAAACCTTTTAGCAAATTATTGGTCATCCTTTAAATACTGATCGATTTGATATGCTCACTGCAACTTATCCAGTACCGGTGTTTTGCTGCTGCTCAACTTGCTCACTTTACTGTTCAACAGTTCAAACACAACAATTTCATTTTGACCTCTTTTGAGCCATTCTGCTGGCAAATAAAGTGTTTGTTGCGGCCCAACAAACCAATATCTGCCCAAATTATGACCGTTTACCCATACCACACCTTTACCCCAGTGACTCATATCCAGGTAAGTATCTGCCACATCTTTCAAATTGAAAATCCCTTTTTTAACAACTGGCATATCAACGGCTTTCTTTGTGGCATAAGTTATAGCGTTTACCTTACTGAATGGCAAACTGTACATAGCCCAGTTATAAACTTCTTTACCATTAAAGAACACACTTTCGGTTATTCCTTTTTTGTTTTGAAGCAGATAGGGGCCAAAGTTTACACGGCCAAGGTTCTCCACCAAAATGTCCAGTTTCACTTTCCCCGACGGCAAAGCAAGCCGGATGCTGTCCTGATTATGTCTTCTGTCTAACACCCCTACCCGTTTGCCGTTCACCATGATAATGGCATAATCACGCAATTTATTGAGTTTTAACACGCCCTCTCTACCGCCTGTTAACGAGGTCTGATACAAAACAAAGCCATAGTCCTGGTTCAAATCTTCAAAAGTTAAAGGGGTTTTATTAACAACAGGTTTTCCTGATAATATACTCAGCAAACTGGCCGACTGATTTAACTTGATTTCGGGAATAGCAATTGTTGGCTTAGCTGGGGGCACAGGGGGTAGTGTTTGTCCGGCTGGCAAATGTTTGGACATAACACTCCTGAATAACATAAACTTAGGTGTGGCATTGCCTGCCTCATCCAGTGGTGCATCATAATCATAACTACTTATCTGTGGCTCAAAAGGATTGGTATCGTTATAGTTCGCACCATTCATAAATCCACGAGTGGTACCGCCATGAAACATGTACATATTAATAGATATCCCCGCAGATAACACGCTATCCAACCGGGCGGTATAATTTTCGGCAGGTACGGTATGGTGTTTGGTTCCCCACCAGTCGAACCAGGCCGGGTACCATTCCGCTATATAAAATGGGCCCTTACCATCGTGGTTATCCCTTATCATTTTTTTCACCTTTGCGGGATCATCAATGCCATTAATGGCAGATAGAAGTCCCGGCAAATGTCCATTCACTATAGCTTCCGGCGGGTCGCAGGTATATAACAAACCATCAAAACCCGCTTCTTTAAATAACCGCTGATTGATGGCCAAATATTCTTTATCGCTCCCATACGAACCATATTCGTTTTCTATTTGTACCATTAAAATATTACCGCCATGATTAACCTGTAGCGGAGCCAGTCGCTTACCCACTTCTTTAATATAGGTTTCATATTCTTTCAAATATTTAGCCTCCTTGCTCCGTACAACCAATCCTTTTTCATTTTGCAGCCAGTATGGATAACCACCAAATTCCCATTCGGCGCATACATAAGGGCTGGGGCGCAAAATCACCCAAAGACCTTCTTCCTTGGCTATTTTCACAAATTCTGCCACATCGTTATTACCGCTAAAATCAAACTTACCTTTTTGCGGCTCGTGTAAATTCCAAAACACATAAGTGCCGATGGTATTCAATCCCATTGCTTTAGCCATTTTCATCCGCGCCCGCCAGGCTTCGCGTGGCACGCGCGGGTAATGCATTTCGCCAGAGATCATCTGGAAGGGTTTACCGTCGAGCACAAAAGCAGAATCGCTGAGGATAAACGTGTGATTTGCTTTTTGGGCTTTAATGCCAAAATGCAGCAACAGGATAGTAGAAAGTATTATTAGTTTTTTAATTGTCATGTTTAGTTCGTATAAAATAATAGGGCCATGTGATAAGCATTATTTAATAATCCCGGTTAAGGTAGTTACAGAATTAGGGGCTATTAAAACCTTGTTTTTAATAAGCTGGATTTTCTCAGCCTTGAGCTCTGCATATTGCGACGTAGCATAAGATTTTGTTAACTCAATTTTAGCATTACCAGTATTTAATGTAATCCAAACCCCATCGGTATTTTTATTGATTACAACTGCTGTGAAATTTTCACTGTCTTTAAATGCGGAAACCAATAAAGGTTTGGGTAAAGCCTGTTCATTAGTCACAACAGCATCAACCCTTATGGCGCCGGGCCTTACAAAACGGCTATAATTACCCATTGCCCAAAGCATTTTGCTTACGTAATAATTACCATCGGTTTTATTTTTATCCACATAGATAAGGCCGTCTTTATAGTCGTAAGCAGAGATCGCTGTCCACCATTGCCATGCGGCGGCATTCGCACTGGTCAGATCTGTATGAATTACACTCGCCAAATATAAGGCAGCAGCCATGCCCAAATCGCGTTTATTACCGTCGATTTCACCAGCGTTATCGCCCAAAATACAGTATTCCGATTCCCAGAATTTTAAACCGGGGACAGTAGCAACGCTGTCTGCCAATCCCTCGCGTATTTTTTTGGCTGTTGCCGATGGAGACGTCGTAAAATAGCTATGCCCCGCAATGGCATTGCTGATATTTTGCAAATTGCCTATGTAATTGGCTGAGATGGGCTTAAAAAAGTCATTTACCTGGTTGCCTTTGCCTGGTTTATCAGCCGTGTTAAAAAGATAATTGAGGCTGCCTGCCTCTCCCAATAAAATTTTAGATTGGATATGATCTTTAATAAATACAGTATTGATAGCCCGAGCCAGTCCCGCAATTTCTGTATTGGTATAAGGGCAACCTTCCTGTCCCCCATCACTCCAGTCCCATTGGGGCTCATTAACCGGGCTGATGTAGTTAAATTTCACATGGCTAATACTGTCAATCCCTTTTATAACATCCGAAATATAATTTGCAAATACGGTGTATTTGTCTGGTGCGATATTTGTTTTCCCACCGCTGGTATAAGCCTTTCCGTTCACGGTAAATTGCACTGGCGGACTGTTAAAAAAACCCAAAAATTGGTTTACGCCCCGCGCTTTCGCAGCTTTTAAAAACCAAACTTGCCCAGCTTGCCTTTGCCAGTTATAACTGCCATCAGTATTTGAAAAAGATTCGGCGCGGCGCCATTCTTCTCTAATACCACTCTGATCGCCTTGTGCGGCGCTACCCGCGCCAATGTTAAATCGCCACAAGGACAGTGCTATCCCTTTGGGGGAGCCATTTGGTAGGGTATCCTGACTAAAAAGCAAATCGGCAATTTTGTCCTTCTTTGCAGCTGGCCATTGACCAATAAACTGGCATGACCATGCATCCGATGCACCAAAATTATCGATATGCTGGTAAGTTTTAGTCATATTGATGTTTACCAGAACGACATGATCCTGAGCTTTTGCAAACGAAACAAATAGAAATGGCACCGATATTACCGACAGCGTTTTATAAATTATATTTTTTAGTATCATTATTCCTTTAAAAACTCTTGCAACAAGCATTAATTCATCTGCAAGTTCCGAATATTATTGTTGAACTATTTGCCATTGCTGGCTATTACTACTACTCGATGCTTTCTGTAAAACACCTGTCCCACTTACATCCAGAAGCAGGTTACTATTTCGGTTGGTGATGTTATAAATGCCGGTTGAAGCTGCTGTCAGCGTCCATTGCTGGCTATTTCCGCCATTCGAAGGCGATTGAATTATACCGGTACCATCTGCTGTTGAACCACCATCAACGTCCAATACATCTCCGCTATTGCGGTTTGTAATTGTGAAATAACTTCCAGTAACTGTAATAGCCCATTGCTGGTTATTCCCGCCGTTTTGAGGCCACTGGATAACTCCGGCACCGCTGGCTGTAGATGCGCCGTTAACATCCATCACTTCTCCACTGTTAGTATTTATGAACCGGTAATAGGCTCCCGAATAAAACACATCGGTACCACCTGTACCTACTCCCCATGCGTATTTCAGTCGGCTCAAGCCCGACGCATTTGTATTTGACACCGTTGGACTACCGGCATCGCCACCTAAGCTCATCATCGCATAACTATCGCCGTTACGGATACCTGGCCAGTAAACACAGCCCATGCCCAATGTCCGCACCTCATTTGTTAACCCTTGTATGGAGGCAATATCTGAACTGCCACCTATAGCTCCCGTATAATTTATACCGCTATTCATCACATCGCCAAATTCGGTAAGTACCGCGCGACTTCCATAGCTGCCAACGTTACCACTTAACCTGTTTTCCCATTGTGCAGCCGTTGTAAGTGTACCATCACTAAAAAAATTGTAATCGTGGATAGATAATAAACAATTCTTCAAACGGCTGTCGGCACCTACTCCTGTAATGTCCTGAGCATAAGATGTGCCATCAACAAGAACATGAGTTTGAGAGGCTGCCGGGTATTTACTCAGCCAATTGGCACAAATTGCTGTCCAATCGGTAAGTGTATAGCCGTGTGGTTCGTTAAATATCTCAAAAAAAACACGCGGATTACTGCTATATTTATTGACAATAATTTGCCACATCGCCCAAAACTGTGCATTATTATCTATTAGCCCATCTTTTGACGATGCCCCTTCCCAGCAACCCAGTATAACATTCATATTCTTTCCTATCGCCGCGTCAATAACACCTGTATAAGAGCCCCACCAGCTTGTTGTCACGGTCGTATAGTTTACCGGGATACGAATGGTATTGGCCCCGGTATTGGCTTGTATCCCCGAAAGTATATCATTCGCTTTTGAAGTTACTGTAGAATAGCTGTCGGATGAGGTCAAACCACTCAATACTAAAATTCCATCGCTAAAATTATCCCCATCGCAAGCCCAATTTACCCCACGGAGCGAATCAGCGGGGACAGGCGGCAGCGTTCCCACAATGGTAGTCGTTGTATCCTGTATTGTAGTCGTGTTGCTTTTTTGACCAGCATCTTTTTTACAAGCTGCCATCAAAATACCCGAACATAAAGTCAAAAAAATAATTCCCCTCACAATTTTTTCTTTTTAGCTATTAAAATCGAACAAAACATAGTTAAAGAAAGCTCGAAGGAGCTTTCTTTAACTATGTTGACAATTGATACCCAGTTTAATACCCAGGGTTTTGTTTGAGCTGGCCGTTAGATGCCTGGATCTCAGTTAATGGTATTGGCAACCAATAGTGCTGAGGCAGGAACGAACGGTTTGCCAAAGATATCTTCCTTGTATAAGTATAACCAGATGGGTTTGCAGGATTAACGGTAACGCTAATACCATAAGCCGGTACATTTTCAGTAGTCTGAGCAATTTTCCATCTGCGTACATCATAAAAACGGTGTTCTTCATACGCAAGTTCAATTCGCCTTTCAAGTTGGATTGCAGTGCGCATATCACTCTGCGATAATCCGGCCGGCAACGGCGGCATATTCACAGATGCCCTGCTCCTGATGCTATTGATGGCAGCATAAACAGTCGCATCGGGACCTGACGCTTCGTTTTGTGCTTCCGCGTAGTTGAGCAGTACTTCGGCATATCTGATATAAATCCATGGCTGTGCTCCGGCCACACTCCAGGGGTTATCAATAGGATAAGCATCGTTCATGAATTTTTTCAGGTAATAACCTGTTTGGCTGGCATTCCAGTTTGATGGCCCCTGGTTGCTATCTTTTCCACCTGGAAGATACACCTCTACATTGCTACCTCTGTATGGCGCACCGTTATAAAGTATAGTAGCATAAAAACGCGGGTCGCGGTTTACATAAGGGTTTTGTGGGTCGTAGCCAGATGTCGGATCAGAAATCGCTTTACCATTATCCATTTCATAATCATCTACTATATTTTGAAAAGGCGTGTTTCCGGCCCAGCCATCGTAGCTATTGGGGCCATTTGATATTTCCATACAAACGTGGCGGGCCACATTTGGCACAAACAAACGCTCGAAAATGATTTCATTATCGTTGGGTGATAAGAACAGTTGTTGGTATCCGTTTTGTGATAAGCTGTATTTTCCCAAATTAATTACCGCTTGTGCGGCAGTAGCTGCATCCTGCCAGGTACCTGCGTTATATAATGGACTGGCAGCATATAATAACAATCTCGATTTAAGCGCGAGTGCTGCGCCTTTTGTTGCGCGGCCTAAAGCCCATGTTGAACTATTATCCAATGGGAGTTTAGAAGCAGCATCGTCAAGTTGAGCGGAAGCGTAAGCTATAGATTGCTGAATAGTTGCCCGTGCAAAAAGTGCCGGATTTTGCAGGTTATCGGTTAACTGGCTAACCTGATCGCCGATCAAAACTGCGCCGCCATAATTACGGATTATGTCCTGATACCTGTAGGCACGTATAAATTCAAGTTCCCCTATCAACATATTTTTATGCCCGGCACTCATATTAATGTTCTTAATAATGCCCAAGGCATAGTTAACTGAGCGTATACCTGCGTAGCTGCGGGCCCACAAGCTGCCCATAAAACCTGTATTGTTGGCAGCCATTTGACCTTGTTCGATTAACCATGATCCGTTATCGGTGTTGTACATCGACTCATCGGTAACTGAACTCGACATGGCATATTCAAAGCCCCGTCCAAAGCCCGGAGGCGATCCTTCACCCTCATTTTGCCCAATTGTTTCTCCAATATAGGTACTTTTTACATAAGCTTCGAATAACGAAGTATCGGTTGTGATGGATGCAGACGTTAAACGATCCGTCGGGTTTACATCCAGAAAGTCTTTCTTACAAGCTGAAAACAACAATCCAAAAAGGACTATCCAGCAGGATGATTTTTTTAGCAATTTCATTGTATAAATTTTATAGTTTAACATTTACGCCTACGTTGATAATTTTTTGTTGCGGATAAAACTGACCGGAACCATTGGTTCCTTCCGGGTCGTAATCCTTCACCTTAGTAAGTGTGAACAAGTTAAAAGCACTTACATAAAGCCTAAGCGCAGCGATATGTAGCGCGGATATTGCGGATGATGGAATTGTGTAACCTAGTTGAGCATTCTTGAGCCTTAAAAAGGAAGCATCATTCAGCCAAAAAGTACTTGGGAATGAACCGCCACTCACCGCATCTGATGCCCTATCGGAAACACGTGGATATGTTCCATTCGGATTTGTTGGGCTCCAGGCGTTATCGGCCCATGAACTATAATAGTTACCTATTGTACCCGATTCAGGCAGCACATACTGACTTACCTCTGCTTGGCCGGCAAAAAGAACCGAAAGATCAAAATTCTTATAACCTGCATTCAAACTAAAGCCATAAACAATTTGTGGTATGTTACCGTATTTAGTCCTGGTTTGGTCGGCGGCAGTAATTTGTCCATCATGATTAACATCGGCATAAATCAAATCGCCAACCTGTGCGCCCGGCACGTGGGGGGTACTGTTTAATTGTGCTTGTGATCTGAATATCCCGATTGCATCGTACAACAAATAACTATTTAATGGACCTCCTATTTGCGATTGATAAGGTAATGTACCGGCTGCTTCATCTATATAAATGATTTTACTTTTGGCGTAGGTGATGTTTCCGGATGCACCCCAGCTAAATTTGCCTGGATGTTGATAGCCTAATGTACCTTCAAAACCGCTACTGTTTACCTTATTGATATTTTGTTCTGGAACGATGTCGCCGCTGGATGGATTTACAATACCGGATGTTGCGGGGACTGAACCATTTCGAAAACCAAGTATATTATCTCGAACTTGTTTAAAATAAATGGCTTCCAATGTAAAATTGTTCAAAAAAACCGCGTTGATACCTATGTCGGTTTTCTTGGCTGTTTCCCAAGTAGCATCAACATTTCCCAGCTTAGTTAAACTAATACCTGGCTGAAGGGAAGCACCTGACCCATTATCACTAACGAAAACACTGTTAAAGGAATAGTTATCAAAAGTTTGATAAGCTTGAGCAAGGTCATCGCCTACTACACCATATGACGCACGTATCTTGAGGTCATTTATAAACTTGATATTGCTGGAAAACCAATTTTCCTTAGAAATTCGGTATCCCGCAGAAATTGAAGGAAAATATCCCCACTGGTGCCCCTGTGCGAACAAAGAAGTACCATCGGCGCGAAACTGGCCTTCCAACAAATACTTTTCATCATAATCATAAGCCAACCGGCTGATCACACTCCGGCGGTTATAGTCGAAATTGCCGTTATTGTCGCTGCTGCTTCCGCCATTTGTGGCGTCTGAGGCTGCAGTTCCACCTTCCGACAATTCAGGCGTGGTTACAGTAGGGAAATCGTTTTTTTGGGCCCAAAAGAAACTGTAAGTAGTTTTGCTTTGCTCGTAACCCACAAAGGCATTTACATTATGCTTGCCAAATTGCCTCGCAAAGTTCAGTTTTATATTGGAAGTTATTAAAGATTGATTTAGCTGCGATTGATACAAAGATGCTAGTCCGTTTGGCCCGCCACCTTCAATACTTGGGGTATAAATATTAGTAGCAGCGTTATAGCTGTAAACGCTATAAGGAACGGAAAAAGACTTGTCGGAGTTTCCTAATTTATCTACAGCGTAAAAACCATCAACGGAAAGGCCGGTGATTCCAGGTATTTCGTAACTGGCCTTTAAAATACCATTGAATGTTAATGTTGGGTTAACATTGGTTCCTCCAATACTGGTTGCGACAAGTGCAGGGTTAACCTGATCAATTCCTGTAGTAGGCAATCCATTAGGGTAAAAAGCCGCTGAAGTTGGGTATGACCGATAGATAGTCCGGAAGATATTACCGGCACCCGACTGTGGATACTGCCTGTCTTCTTCTCGACCCGATAAAGATAATCCGATTTTAAATCCTTTGGTCACATTTGCGTCGATATTTGACCGGAAGTTATATTGATTATAATTTGTAGCGCCATGTACATAAAGACCATCCTGGTAAACCGTACCTGCCGAAACAAAATATTTCACATCCTCCGTTCCGCCTGTTAAGGTTAAACTTTGTTGATTTTGAAGGGCATAGTTTTTTAAGGTCAATTTTTCCCAATTGGTGTTGGGATAATTAACAGGATCGGAACCATCCGCGAATTTTTGTATTTGAGCAGCGCTGTATACCTGATTAAGCCCGTTGGTTGGCGAATCGTAATAGCTGATGTCATTAACTATTTGTGCGTATTGTGCTGCATTTGCCATTTGCGGCAAACGGGTCGGAGAGTCGAACCCTTCGTTGAAACTATAGGAAATGGTTGGTTTACCAGTTTTACCATGTTTGGTAGTAATTAATATAACACCATTTGCCGCCCTGCTTCCGTATATAGCCGCTGTTCCATCTTTTAAAACAGAAACACTTTCAATATCATTTGGATCAAGACGTTCCAGGCCGCCAACCTGTCCGGGTACACCATCTACAACCACCAAAACAGAATTATTGTTGGTTGTTCCAAGCCCCCGTATTAAAATACCCGATCCATCGTAGCCCGGTTCACCCGAGGTATTGTTGGCGATTACTCCCGACACACGACCTGCAAAAGAATTGGACAAATCGGGTTCCGGGCTTTTAACCATTTCAGCTCCTTTAATAACGGAAACAGAACCCGTTAACGTAACTTTTTTCTGGGTACCATATCCCACCACAACCACTTCACTTAAATCTGTGGCATTGGGCTGTAAACTTACGTTGATACTGGTACGGCCACTTACCGGTACTTCTTGTTTTACATATCCAATATAGGTAAACACCAATACTGCCGATGCTGCATCGGGCACCGTAATTGAAAAATTACCATTTATGTCAGAAGTGGTACCTGTGGTAGTTCCCTTTACCGAAACCGTTACACCGATCAGTGACGTGCCTTTCTCGTCGGTAACTTTTCCGCTCACACGCGCGTCGGCTACTTGCTTTGTGGCTTTAGAAAAATCGAAGGCCTGGGTAGGTTGTACGCAAGCAATCCAGCAGGCAATAAGCATGCCGGTCACCAGGCTTAAGCGGCCGGGAAATTTTTTCCCGTGAGGGGAACTCTTAATTTGTAATTTTGATTTCATATAATTTATTTGGTTTAATTTTTTTTTAATCGCTTTACTTTAACCATGCGGAGATCAAAAGTTTGGAAAAGCAGATACATATTATGTGTCACCGGTTCCGTATTCTGATGCCGTCAAAATTGAGCTGACGATTATAATTGGTTATTTAGTGAGGCTAAGATGAAGCAAATTAGAGATGCGAGTGAGGGGTAAACTCGGCAATAAGGCAAGGGTATTTAAGCAAAAACGCCCTAAAATTCTATTTTAGGGCGTTTTTTTATGGAAAGACAATTGATTAGTCTTCTTTGATGATATTACGGTTCATATTTTGATCCTTGTGGAAAGCGTTCCGGTATTTTTTAATATAGTCGGAAGGATTCAATCCAAACAATTTACTGAACTGTTCCCGGAAGTATTGCAGATCATTTAAGCCAATTTTGTAGGCTGTTTCGTATACGGTGCTGTCGGTTTTTAAAAATATTTCGGCAGCTTTTCTCAAACGAATAAAACGTATAAACCCATTTGCCGACTGCCCCGAAATAGACTTAATTTTTCGGTATAGCGTGGAGTGACTCAGCCCGATTTCACTGGCAAGAGTTTTTATACTAAAATCCGGATCGTTTAGGTGCAGCTCAACGATGTCGATACATTTTTGCAAAAAGTCTTTATACTCCTGAGATATTTTTAGGTTATTCGGTTTTAAGGTGATTTCGTTGTAGAAATATCGTTGAAGGTTATTTCGGCTTTTGAGAATGCCCTTCACCCGTGCCATCAGCATTTCTTTTTCAAAGGGCTTGCTGATGTAATCATCCGCACCGCCTTCAATGCCTTTGAGTTTAATCTCCGGCGATGTAATGGCGGTCAACAATATAACGGGGATATGGTTAAGGTCCGGGTCGTCTTTTATACGCGCGCAAAGTTCAATCCCGCTCATGCCAGGCATCATTACGTCACTTATGACGATATCAGGCATAACCGAAGAAACCATTTTTAAACCGGATTCACCATCCACGCTTTCATAAACTATATAATCTGTTTTAAATATTTGATTAATATACTCCCTGATTTCTTTATTGTCTTCGATAATCAGTATCGATTTAAAATCCGAGGTCATTTCGGTAGAGGCTGCTTTACTTTGGGTTTGTTCAAAAACTTGCTGCTCCTGAACGTCTTCTTCCAAAAGCTCTTTTAAAAACACTGAACTGGTCGGTGCTTCCTCAATAATAGATGTCGATTTAAAATGGGCCCTACCCTTCAGTAATTGGACGTAAAACGTTGTTCCCTTACCCACTTCACTTTGATAGCTTATTTCGCCGCCATGGCGTTCTACATAATTTTTCACCAAAAATAACCCTATACCTAAACCTCCTGCCGCGGGCGCGTTATAATTATACTCCTGGTAAAATTTATTAAACAGCTTTTCTCCTGCTGTCTGCACTATTCCACAACCGGTGTCCTGAATTTCGATGTTAACGTGCTCTGTGGTCTGGGTAATATTCAATTTAATTTGACCGCCTTTTTCGGTAAATTTAATAGCATTTGAAAGGAGATTAAACAGGACAATTTCTATTTTTTCGTGGTCGCCGATAAATTCTATATACTCGTCTTCACAGAAGTATTCGAGCTGCAGCTGCTTCGTTTGTGCCTGATGCGAAAAGCATAAAAAAACCTCTTTGCTTAATTCAACAATATTAATTTTTGCGAGTTTAAGATCGTCGGCATCAGCATCTGCTTTTCTAAATAACAACAACTGGTCTACCAAACTCAATAACCGTTTGGCATTACGATTAATGATATTGAGATTTTGCCGGTCCATGTCGCTACCACCTGCATATAAAATATCTTTTAGCGGATTAATAATTAAAGTTAGAGGTGTTCGGAACTCATGAGATATATTGGTAAAGAAAGATAATTTCTTTTCATGGAGTTCTTTTTCCTTTTCACTTTCAATATGCGCCAGGCGGATTTCGTATTTAAGTTTTTCCTGCCGGTTGTTATAAAAAATATAACCATAAACAGCCATAATAAATAACGAGGTATATATCAGATACGCCCACCAGCTCAGGTACCAGGGCGGGGTAATTACAATAATCAACGATTTGCCGTTGTTATTCCATACCCCATCGTTATTTGCCGCTTTTACCAAAAATGTATAGGTCCCCGAATTTAAGTTTGTGTAAGTTGCTTTGCGTTGCTCCCCAATGTAATTCCATCTTTTATCAAAACCTTCAAGTTTGTAGGCATAGCTATTTTTCTCGGTATGGGTATAATTAAGGGCGACAAACTCTATGGAAAAAACGCTTTGATCGTAGTTCAAAACAATTTCTTTTGTGTTTTGAATTGGCTCCCGGAGTACGTTATTATCACCAGGGAGAACCGATTTATTAAATATCTGAAAATCGGAAAAATATACCGGCGGGGCGAGTTTATTGTAATTAATATCGAGCGGATTAAAAGAAACAAGTCCTTTACTGCCTGCTAAAAACATTTGATTTTTATTCTCTTTGCACATCCCGGAGCTTGCGAATACGCCATCGTCTTCGTCGAAGTTTTCAATTTTCATGGTCCGTGGATTAAAACTGGAAAGCCCGGTTTCGGTTATTACCCACAAATTACCGTTGTCGTCTTCTGTAATTTGTTTAAACACGTTGCTTGCAAACCCGTCTTTTTTCGAGTAGGTCAAAAAAGAGTCGGTGTTTCGTACATATTTGTTTAAACCATCTTGCGTACATACCCACACATCTTTATGTGAATCTAAAAAAATATCGTGTATGGTATTGCTACTGATGCTTGCGATTTTTTTGCCATCGGCCAGGTAATTGCTGAACCTACGGGTCGTTTGATCAAAACGATCTAAACCGCCGCCCTGGGTGCCAATCCATATTTTATTGTCGGCATCCTTCAATAAACAATACAAGTGATTATTACTGAGCGAATACGGATTATTCTTTTGGTTATAATAGTGGGTAATCGTATTTGTTTTGCTATGATAAATTTTAAGCCCAGCATCGGTAGCCAAGTAGTATTCATCCGGGTTGACTTCTAAAATATCACGGAATACATCCTCATTAAACAGGCTCCCCAAACTGGAATGATGCGAATGGTGTATAAATTTGCGTGTTTTGTCGTCGTATTCGTTAAAGCCGGATTCTGTGAGCACCCATAATTTCCCTTTAGTATCCTGGTATAATTTGTTTATATCATTATTCCCAATACTAAGCGGATCGCCGGAATGTAAAAAAGTGCTGGAGTTATGATTATTTAGCTGAATTACAGTAAGGCCATTATTGGTGCCAATCCATAGCGCATGATCTTTTACAATAATGCTTTTGACCGCTCGTTTCGTATCCAAAAAAGGAAAGAACGAAAATTTATATTGCTGCTTGTCTAGCTTGGTTAAACCCTCTCTCGAACATAACCAAATGATACCGCTTTTGTCCTGGAATAATCCGGCCTGCTGAAAGCTTGTGAAATTATTCAACTGCTGCCATGAGTTATTTAACGCGTTGAACCAGAAAAACCCTTCATTTCCGCCCAATAGCATCAGGTGATTACCTAAATTTAAGATTCTGTAAATGGCATGATTATCCTTATAAGGCGAAGAGAACGCAGTAAATTTTCGGGTTTTAATATCAAACCGGAACAAGCCTTCCCAATAGGTGCCCACCCATATTGTCCCTTCTTCATCCAGGCTAAGGGTCCAAACATCATTCGGGTTCCGGTCGTTACTTTTTTGAGCCTGCGGAAAGTTCAGAAATCTTTTGGTGTGCTTGTTGAACATATTTAAACCGCCACTCCAATTCCCCAGCCAAAGATTGTTATGAGCATCTTCGATAATCGCGTTAACAGATTTCCCTTTTATCGCGTTTACGTTATCTGCATCTGGCTGGTAAATCTCAAAGTTTTGCGTATTTTCGATGAACTTATTAAAGCCATCGTCGGTACCGATCCACACATTATTTTCACGATCAGCCAGCAAACACCATACCTTGTTATTACTTAAAGATTTGGGATTTCTTTCCTGGTGATTAAATCGTTTAAATTTTTCGGTGAGCGGGTCGAGTAAATTTAACCCATCAAGCGTCCCAACCCAAATCCTTCCTTTTTTATCCTCAACAATGGTATTGATATAGTTATTGGTTAAACTGGTACTATCGCCCGGAACGCTGATGAATGTTTTAAAGGTATAACCATCAAACCTGCAAAGTCCGTTTTCGGTTCCTACCCAAAGAAAACCATTTTTATCCTTGAGGGCACAAGTGGTACTATTGGACGGCAATCCGTTATTGTGGTTGTAAGTTTTTATTGCATAGTTTTTTAAACCCGGAATATCGTTCCTTTCTGAGGCAACAGGCTGACAATTAGCCGTCAATCTAAAAAAAAGCACAACAAACAAGAAAACAATATAAAGACCCCTCATATCGAAGATTTGAAACAACGCTAATAAATTGATTTTAGGAAAATAATATTTAAAACTGATTTCTCAAACCAGTTTGTAAATATATCTAAATGATGTTGAGAGATGAAAGTTTGATTATAGGAGGTTGCGTTTAAAAGCAAAATTTTGAATCGAAATGCTGCCTGATAGTTCGGCTAACATAACAAGCCATTGCAACTTCGTTGCCCGAACGTATTCGATTTACAAAAACAGCTCTACTGCGATGCATTTCTGGTAGCCTGCTCTATACTGTCCCACATAGCATCGGGCACCATTTCCAAAGCATTAAACTGACCTGCACCTTGCAGCCATTCGCCGCCGTCGATAGTGATTACATCGCCATTGATATAACCCGAAAAATCAGAAACAAGGAATGCCGCAAGATTGGCCAGTTCCTGGTGTTCGCCCACACGTTTTAGTGGAACCCGATTTTTAAAATCGAATTTTTGGGCCATTTCACCCGGTAATAGACGCTCCCAGGCACCCTTGGTTGGGAACGGACCCGGTGCAATCGCGTTGCAGCGTATACCATGTCTTCCCCACTCAACCGCCAATGATTTAGTCATGGCCAGCACGCCGCCTTTTGCACAAGCCGACGGCACTACATAAGCCGAGCCGGTAAAAGCATAGGTAGTTACAATATTGAGGATATTGCCTGGCATTTTTTCCTTAATCCAATACTTACCCAATGCCAGCGAACAATTCACCGACCCTTTTAATACAATATCGATTATAGAAGAAAAAGCATTTGCCGATAAACGTTCGGTTGGAGAAATAAAATTGCCAGCCGCATTATTTAACAACACATCAACCTTGCCGAATGCCTTGATGGCTTCAGCGAGAACATTTTCAACCTCTTCGTATTTTCTTACATCGCAGGCAATTGCTATAACTTTCCCACCCGTTGCTGCTTCCATTTCGGGCGCGGTTTGCTTAAGCACGTCGAGCTTGCGGCTGGTAATCACTAAATTGGCACCCAATTGCAAAAAGTATGTACCCATTGCTTTACCCAAACCCGTGCCGCCACCCGTAATAATGATGGTTTTTCCTTTTAAAGCATCGTCTTTTAACATGCCGGCAACAGGTGAATGAGTTTGTTCCATGCTATATTTATTTGTCGGGGTTACCTTTTGTTTAGTTTTTTACGGCGCTGGCGCGCGATTTTAAATTTTGAATAATCATCTCCAAATTTTTCCTGGTAGCTGGTGCCCACCATTGTTCGAGCATCCGGTTTAACGTTTCGGTTTGGTCTGTATTTATGGTGTTGATCAGTTCGCGGCGCAGGTTCAATTTACTCTGGCTCCATGTTTCGGGACTTAATTTCATATAGGATCTGATCTTTGTTTGTGCAACGTTTAGTAGTTCCTCGTGGGAGGTTACGTCATCAATAAGCCCAAAATCAAACGCTTCGCTAACCTTTAATAATTTACCTTCTAAAAGAAATTGATAGGCCCTGCGGCGGCCAAGCCAAAAGGCATATAAATTAAATACACTATCGGGAACAATAATACCAACCGGGATTTCATTTAAGCCGATAATAAATTCACCGGCGACCATTACCCTATAGTCGCAACATATTGCCAAAATACAGCCACCCGCAGGCGAATGCCCACTTATTGCGGCAACCATCGGTTTTTTGAAGTTTATTAATGTGGACTGAAGGTTTAAAAAATCACTCCAAAACTCCCTGATTTGTCCTTCGTCATAATCATAAACCTCCATTAAATCTATACCCGACGAAAAAAAGCCTTCTTTTCCGGTTAAAATAAGTCCGCCAATATTGTCATCACTTTCAAGGTTTTTTATTTCCGCATCCAGTTCTTTAACCATTTGATGATTAATAGGATTTGATCGGCCCCTGTCCAGTGTTAATGTGGCGAGTTTATCCTTTATTGAGATTTGATAGGTAGTCATTATCTATTGGCTAATCATCGAATTAATACTTTCATCCTCAGCATACATCTTTTCGATTTGGGCGGTGTACTTCTCGGTGATGACTTTTCGTTTTATTTTCCCTGTTGGCGTAAGCTCCCCGCTGTCTACGGTCCACTCGTTAGGCAATAAAGTAATTTTCTTTATTTGCTCCACTCCGTTAAATTCGGGATTGTAGCCTTCAATAATTTGCTGGTACATAGCTATTACCCTGATATCTTTAATGATTTGTTCATTGGGAATAATATCGATATTGTTTTTTTTACACCATGGTTTCAGGTTGGCATAAGAAGGCACAATAAGTGCCGAAGCAAATTTTTTACCCGAGCCAACCACCATCATTTGTTCAATAAAATAATTTTCTTTCATTTTATTTTCGATGGGCAGCGGTGCCACGTATTTGCCACCTGATGTTTTAAATATTTCTTTTTTGCGATCGGTTATTTTCAAGAAACCGTCCGAGTCCAGTTCGCCAATATCTCCCGTGTAAAACCATCCGTCCTGCAACACTTCTGCTGTTAATTCGGGGTTTTTATAGTATCCGGCCATAACATTAGGGCCTTTGCACAGTATCTCCCCATCAACCGCAATCTTTACCTGTACGCCACCGCCCAATACCGGGCCAACAGTACCTAGTTTGCGGTAAGCAATATCGTATCGGTTAACAGCAATTACAGGCGAGGTTTCGGTAAGCCCATAACCTTCGAGGATGGTTATTTTAGCGGCAGTAAAAATCCTTTCGAGCCGCACCGGACAGGCCGAACTACCAACCACAATGGCTTTTATATTACCACCAATGGCGGCGCGCCATTTGCTGTACACCAGTTTGTCGGCAATAGCCAGTTTAATTTTATACCAGATATTTTTATTGGTGAGCTCAAACTGATCGGCAATTTTTATCGACCATAAAAATATCTTACATTTTATACCATTCAGTTTTTTGCCTTCGATTATAATTTTCTCGAATACTTTTTCAAGTACACGTGGCACGGCGGTAAAAATATAGGGTTTCACCTCCTTCATGTTAGCGCCAATGGTATCCATACTTTCGGCAAAGTGGACGGAAAACCCCCAGAACAAATAGATATAAACACACATTTTTTCGAAAATGTGATTGAGTGGCAAAAAGCTCAGCGCGCGTTTTTCATCAATCGGAATCTGCGAAAGCACATCGCCAGAGGCCATTACATTGCTCAAAATATTTTTATGACTCAGCATTACGCCCTTTGGCCTGCCGGTTGTGCCGGAGGTATAAATAATGGTAGCAATATCGTTTTCGGTAATCGTGTCGCTGATTACTGTCAGTTTCTGACGCTCTGCTGCGGTTATTGGCTTCAGCAATTCGGTCCAATGTGTGCCGCCATCCAGTTTTTCGAAGGTGAAAATATTTTTTAACGATGGGATATTGGCCCGTATGGCGTTTACTTTATTAAACAACTCCTGGTTGCTAACAAAAATGAATTTCACTTCTGCTTCTATAAGTATTTGTTCAATCTCTTTCGAATTGGTATTTGGGTACAAAGGCACCAAAATCGCGCCCGTTTGCTGCACCGCGAGGTCGGTAATTATCCATTCGGGCCGGCCGTTACCTATCAGTCCTATTTTATCACGGCCCTCGGTTGTGCCGTCGCCTTTCGAAACGCCTAACCCTAAAAGTGCCACAGCCAACTGATCAGCCATATCATGCACCTCTTCGGTGCTATAGGATTGCCAAACGCCATTAACCTTGGCATTTAACAGATTTTCTTTTGGTTCTTTCGCCTGTATTGCCATGCAATCAAACAATCGTGTCGCTTTCCCTATCGTTGCCATTGGATATCAGATAAAAGTTTATTAATAATATTTATTAAGAGCCAAGAAATTAAGACAAAAACCTAAAATTAGCATCCTAATTAAATAGCCACTTAAAATATTCTTATGACTATCCGTTATTTAGTTCAAAAAACAATTGTCATTGCGAGCGTAGCGTGGCAATCGCGGACTTTGCATCACCGCTATGCATAGTCGCCCTGCATAGTTCGCGATTGCTTCGTTCCTCGCAATGACAATTGTTTTACTATTGGAAATAGACAAATGGTTGATAGTCATCAATATTCTTCTTTCATCAGGCTATTTTCTTGATTCTTAATTTCTTGTTTCTTGCCTCTTGTTTCTCGCCTACAACATTTCAAATATGCCTGCTGCCCCTTGTCCCGTGCCTACACACATACTGACCATACCGTATTTTTTTTCTCTTCTTTTAAGTTCGTTAAAAAGCTGTACCGAAAGTTTGGCACCCGTACATCCCAGTGGATGCCCTAACGCTATAGCCCCTCCATTTACATTTACCATTTCTGGATCGAGCCCCAGGCCTTTAATAACCGCCAGTGACTGCGATGCAAAAGCCTCATTTAGTTCTATCAGGTCAATATCCTGCGGGTTTAACCCTGCTGCTTTTAATACTTTTGGTATGGCCATCAGCGGACCAATACCCATTATGCGGGGCGGCACGCCAGCAACGGCGTAATTAACCAGCCGGGCAATAGGTTTGAGGTTATTCTCTTTTAAAAACCTTTCACTAACCACCATCACGAACGCCGCGCCATCACTTGTCTGCGACGAATTGCCTGCGGTTACCACTCCTTTTACGTTGAAAACAGGTTTAAGTTTAGCAAGGGCATCGAGAGAAGTATCGCTTCGCGGACCTTCATCGGTATCTACCTTAAATTCTCTTTTCTTTTTTTTACCGCTTTCATCCACATAAGTTTCAGTAATATTTACCGATACGATCTCATCTTTAAATTTCCCATCGGCTATGGCTTTTACCGCTTTTTGGTGCGAATTAAAAGCAAACTGGTCCTGTTCTTCCCGGCTTACAGCGTACTCTTTTGCTACCGCTTCTGCTGTTAAACCCATTCCCCAATAATAATCGGGATGCGTAAGGGCAATATCTGCGTTGGGCACGATACGCCAGCCACCCATCGGGAGTAGACTCATACTCTCCACACCACCCGCGATAATACAGTCGGCGATGCCGCTATGTATTTTGGCCGACGCAATGGCTATGGTTTCCAAACCCGATGCGCAATATCGGTTTACGGTCATTCCGGGTACTTTATCAGTATCCAGCGCCATTAATGAAATTAAGCGGCCCACGTTTAAACCTTGTTCTGCTTCGGGGGTAGCGTTACCCACAATCACATCATCAATTTGTTCTTTGTCTACGTTTGGCACCAGTGTTAAAAGATGTTTAATTACTTCCGCGGCAAGCGTATCGGGTCTTGTAAACCTAAAACCGCCCCGGTTAGCCTTCCCGATAGCGCTTCGGCTGCCTGCAACTATATATGCGTTCATTTTTTTTCTTTCGATTAATTACAAAATCAGTTTCTTAATACTTTTCCGCCGTTTAAAATGGATTGTATGCGTTCGAGTGTCTTCCGCTCAGCGCAAAGCGAAATAAACGCCTCCCGTTCCAGACCCAGCAAATACTCCTCGCTTACTATGGATGGCTGCGAAAGGTCGCCTCCCGAAAGTACATAAGCCAGCTTCTGCGATATTTTTACATCATGCTCGCTTATGTAATTGCCACTATACATGGTGTTCGCACCGATATATCCCAGCCCAAGCGCCTGTTTACCCAATACCCTGATATCTGTCCGTGGGATGGGCTGTACATAGCCCTCGTCGGCCATTTGTAAACAATGTTGTTTCGCTTCGGCAAGCAGCCTGTTTTGCGAAACCACCACTGTATCGCGGCCCTTTTTTAAATAGCCAAACTCAAATGCTTCATAAGCGGAGGTGGAAACTTTTGCCTGCCCTATGGTTAAAAACCTATCCCTGAAGTTATTGAGCTCAATATCGCCGTCCTGTAACTCGTCCGAAAGCCGCAACGCGAACTCCTTGGTGCCGCCGCCGCCAGGTATCAGGCCAACGCCAAACTCAACAAGGCCCATATACAACTCAGCATGGGCCACTACTTTATCGACGTGCAGGCATATCTCGCAACCACCGCCTAAGGCCATTTGATGAGGCGCCGCCACCACCGGGATTGAAGAATAACGCAAACGCATCATGGTGTTTTGAAATGTTTTTACTACCATGTTCAGCTCATCAAACTCCTGTTCAACCGCCATCATAAAAATCATCCCTACGTTGGCACCCGCGCTAAAATTGGCCCCTTCGTTGGAGATAACAAGTCCTTTATAGCTTGTTTCGGCAAGTGTAATGGCTTTGTTTATGCCTTCTATCACCTCGCCGCCGATGGTATTCATTTTAGTATGAAACTCCAGATTGAGTATACCATCTCCAATGTCGGTAATGGTTGTACCGCTATTTTTCCATACAATTTTTTCTTTGCCGATATTTTTCAGCAAAATATAATTTTCCGTTCCCGGGATGACTTTGTAATCTTTCGATGGGATATCATAATACATGCGTTTGCCATTCTCCACCTTATAAAAGCTTTGGGCTCCGCTAGCGAGCATATCATAAACCCATTGTGCTGGCTTGTTTCCCGCGGCTTCCATCTCTTTTAATGCATGCTCGACACCCAGCGCGTCCCATTTTTCAAATGGGCCCATTTCCCAACCAAAACCGGCGTTCATGGCCGCGTCTATCTTATAAAGCTCATCCGCGATTTCAGGAATTCGTTTACTGGAATAGGCAAAGAGCTGGTAAAACGTCGCCCGATAAAAATCACCTGCTTTATCCTTCGCCGAAAACAGTATTTTAATGCGGTCTTTCAAATTTTCGACCGTTTTGGTCGTTTCCAATGCGGCAAATTTTACTTTTTGCGAGGGTTTATATTCCAGCGTTTTTAGGTCGAGCGCGTAAAACTGGTTAGTGCCGTCAACTTTTTCTTTCTTATAAAAACCCTGCCCGGTTTTACTTCCCAGCCAATTATTTTCGAGCATGCCCTTCACAAAACCGGGGATTTCAAATAATTCATTGGCTTCGTCATCTGGTGCATTTTTGAATAATCCGTTGGCGACATGCACCATGGTATCTAAACCAACCACATCATTGGTACGAAATGTTGCCGATTTCGGGTGCCCGATAACAGGCCCGGTTAGCTTATCCACTTCCTCCACCGTCATCCCGGTTTTGTTTACATAGTGCATCAGGCTCATGATACTGAACACGCCGATACGGTTGCCGATAAATGCGGGAGTATCTTTTGCCTGCACGGTGGTTTTGCCGAGGTATTTATCACCATAATCCATCAGGAAATCAATAACTTGTGGTGAAGTATCCTTTGTCGGGATAATCTCCAATAGCTTTAAATAGCGGGGCGGGTTAAAGAAATGGCTTCCGCAAAAATTCTTTTTAAAATCGTCGCTGCGCCCTTCGGCCATTAAGTGTATCGGAATGCCGGATGTGTTTGAGGTAATGAGCGTGCCCGGCTTGCGGTATTTTTCGACGGTTTCGAACACTTTTTGTTTAATGTCTAAGCGTTCGACCACCACTTCGATTATCCAGTCGCAATCGGCTATTTTTGAAATATCGTCAGTAAGGTTCCCGGTAGTAATGCGCCGGACAAAAGATTTAAGATAAAGCGGAGACGGATTTGATTTTACAGCAAAATCAAGCGCATCGTTTACGATTTTATTTCTCGCGGCTTTGTTGCCGGCAGGGGCATTTTCCGGTACGATATCAAACAGCAGTACCTGTACGCCGATATTGGCAAAATGGCAGGCTATGCGGCTACCCATTACGCCCGAACCGAGTACGGCTACTTTTTTTATAATTCGTTTAGCATCCATTGTATAAATGGTTTATTAAAATTTAAATTCAATTCAATTTATTCGGCCCGCGACCAGGTTGTAGTCCTTCCAAAAAGTGAAATCCCTATATAGCCGCGTATGGCCAGCGTACTACCTTTATAAGTAATATTGCATGAATAGGTTTTACCGTTAATCGGATCGTAAATAGTCCCATCGGTATATTTATGATCTTCGTCTTTTACAAAATCCGACAACACTTGTAGCCCGAGCCTTGGGCGGGTACGCAGTTTTTCATCGGCATTCATTTCGTCCACTTTGGGTTTGCCGTTTTTCAACGGCTCTTTAAGCCAAACGACTTTGCCGTAAAATTTTCCGTTGGCGGCTTTTGTAATGTGTATTTTGGCACTTTTAATGTCGTTATACCATAGCCCCTCAATTGGGTCGCTTTGTGCCTTCGCCATAGTGACGGAACATAAAGCAAGCGCAAATAGCACTACTCCGATAAATTGTCTTTTCAATTTGGTCATTTCTGTATTTATTAAAAATAGGGTTCGACGTTTTGTATGGCTTAAATTTAACCACGGAGAAACAGAGAAGGCGCAGAGAACACAGAGAAAAAAAACATTGATTATCTGTTGGTTAAATAACAAAATCGACCTTTAATAACATAAAACTCTGCGCACTCTGTGTATTCTCTGTTTCTCTGTGTTAAAAATTCACCAATTTACTCACACAAAGCGTCATAGTAATACCTCTTTTATCCAATAAATAAATTATTCACGGGCCTAATAGATAAATAAAAAAATAAAGTAATAGTCCGATTAAATTAAACGAATAAATTACCGGCAGAAGTAAATAATTTAGTATTGGTTATGTAACAAATTTACTTAAAAGTAAGTGGTATTATATGGGCGATATAACGGAAACATTTGTCAAAATTTCGGAAAAATTGATCTTCGTCACTTTTTTTCCGACAATTGCGCGACCACATCTATGTATTGCTGCATGGCATCTGTCGCGGTAAGGCCCTTAAGCTTTGACCATGCATCGTATTTTGCTTTGGCCACAAAATCAAACATACCTGGAGCATCAATGTTTATATCCCCCTCGGTGGCCTGTTTATATAAGCTGTACAAGCGTAACAATGTTTCGTTATCGGGCCTGGATGATAACGCTTTACTCGCGGTTACCGCATTTTCAAAAGTTTCTTTCTGGTCCATTAATGTTTGTTTTAGGTATTTATTTTATGTCGTTTTATTAGGTTCTTCAATATAGTCACTGCTTTTGGGCGCGCGCATAAATAACTCGCTGAGTTCGGGTGGTAGTAGCGTTAGTTTGCGTTTTTCCATATCTATCCATGCGCCGTCGGCTACAATTATAGCGGCCTTTACACCGTCGCCGCGGTATAAATCGTGCCTTATCGACCACCGGGAGCCATCCCGGCGGGCTTTAACAATATCACAAGTTACTTTAATATGATCGTTAAATCCCACCTCGCGCAGGTAAATAAGCTCTTCTCTGAACAATACCGGACCAATTTTATAACTATAAAGGACAGATGGTTTCAAACCCAAACTTTCGAGCATGGTTAACCTTGCCTGGGCTGCAAAATCAGCGTAGGCTGTATGCCGCATGTGCTGATTAGCATCAATTTGCGCCCATAACACTTGTCCTTCATAATAAATATCCATATTGTTGTTTATTTATGCTGATTGAATTTTTTGACCGCTTCGGTAAGCCTCGGTAATACTTCCATCGCATCGCCGAGTACGCCATAATTGGCGGCTTTAAAAAATGGTGCTTCTGGATCTTTGTTAATTACAACAATGGTTTTTGAGCCATTTACGCCAGCCAAATGTTGTATGGCACCCGATATTCCTACAGCAATGTATAAATCGGGACGAATAGTGCCACCCGTTTGACCCACATGTTCGTGGTGCGGACGCCAATGCGCGTCGGCTACGGGGCGGGAGCACGCTGTGGCAGCACCTAATTCTTTGGCCAAATCTTCTATTAATCCCCAATTTTCGGGTCCCTTCATTCCCCGGCCACCCGAAACTACCAAACTGGCATCGGCCAAAGGGATTTCTCCTGTTACTTTATTTACTTCCTTAACTTTTACGTTAAAATCTTTGTCCTCAAAGTTCACCGTCAGTTTTTCAATTACAGCTTTGCCCTCAACTTTATTTAAAGGAAAGGTATTGGGCATCAGCATAATTACTTTAACATCACTGGTGATATTTACATAAGCAAAGGCTTTTCCCGAAAAAACTGATTTTTTGATAACAAATCCCTTGTCCAAATCCGGGTAGGTTAAAGCCCCGGCTACCAGGCCAGCCTTTAGCTGTACAGCCACGCGTGGGGCAACTGCCCTGCCGCTAATATCATTCAGCGTTATTATTATTTTGCTGCTTTCGTTTTGCACGGCGGTCAACAAGGCGCTGGCATAAGCCCGTGCATGTAAATCGTTCAGCCGGGAGTCGTCAACATGCAGCACTTTTTGGGCACCGTATTGTCCAAGGTTTTCCATTTCGGCTGTGCCGATAGTACCTAAGATAACCGCTGTTGTTGTTGTACCGGTTTTTTCGGCGATACCCGCGGCATATTGCACGGCCTCAAGATTCTTCTTTTTTATAACCCCACCATCGTGTTCTATCAATACTATTACTGACATTTTTTTCTAAGCTTTTTTTTAAACACCAATTAGTCCGACTTTAATCGAATTTCACGAATTTAATTATCGGTACAATTGGTGAAATTCGATTAAATTCGTGCCTATTGGTGCTTTTTTATTGTTGAAGAAACATCACGCGTTTATATCAGGCTACCGATTAAATAACTTTCGCTTCGGCGTGTAACAGTTCCACGAGTTCGTCCATATTTTCTGGCTTGACCATTTTTACGCCTGCTTTGGCAGGAGGCAATTCATAAGACAATATTGCAGTTACCGGCGAAATTACGGAAGGCGCTATAACATTTAAAGGACGTGTGCGGGCGGCCATAATGCCTCTCATATTGGGTATGCGCGCCTCCGCGACACCTTTTTGGCAGGCTATAACGATTGGCAAATTACAAAGATCGGTTTCCTCGCCACCTTCTATTTCCCGTTTAACAACTACTGTATTTGTTTCAATTTGGACATCGGTCGCAAAACCGATATAGTCTATATCCAGCAGGGCGGCAAGCATTGCGCCTACCGTTCCATTGTTGTAATCGATAGATTCTTTGCCGCAAAGAATCAAATCATAACCTACAGTTTTGGCATAATCTGCGATATAGACTGCCGTTAAATATGGGTCGTTGCTATCGACATCGATGCGCACCGCCTGGTCACCACCTAATGCCAGTGCTTTCCGGATTACCGGTTCGGTATCGGCTTTGCCAACAGTAACGAGGTGTATTTCGGTGGCTATGCCGCTTTCTTTAAATTCGAGCGCACGAACGAGGGCATACCACTCATCATAAGGGTTTAACACGAAAGTTACCCCCTGGCTGTTGATGAGTGTATCGTTATCTTTTAATGTAACCTTTGTGCTGGTATCGGGTACCTGGCTTATACAAACTAATATCTTCATCTATAAACGCTGTTTTGTTTGTATTAAAAGCAATATTTGTTTTCGGAGATTATCTTCGCTGCAATATTTCTGCGTGCCTGGATAACATTTACATCCTCTGTTTTGGTATAGCGTTTAAGCCCCATCAACATCATCCTTCTTTCGTCGCCTTCGGCGAAATAATTCAACGCTTCCTTCCCCGATTTTGCTATTTTTTCGGCAGCATCGTTGATATACACCCGCATAATGTCCAATTGTTCTTTGCAGTTATCCTCTCCGCGTAAAGCAGCCAATTTTTCGACCCGCAGTTGCAACGATTCGCTTACATAAAGCTCCATCAGCATGTCGGCAAGGTTCATTAATACTTCCTGCTCTTTGCCCAATTGTGCCATCAGTTTTTGAACGGCACCACCAGCCACCATCAGAATGGCCTTTTTAAAATTGGCCACGTATTTTTTCTCTTTACTGAACAAACTTTCCTCTTCGGCAGCACCAAAATCAGGAATGCTCATCAACTCGCCTGCAACTTTTTGGGCGGGGCCCATCAAATCGAGCTCACCTTTCATGGCACGTTTAAGCATCATATCAACGGTCAGCATCCGGTTTATTTCATTGGTGCCTTCAAAAATCCGGTTTATTCTCGAATCACGATAAGCGCGGTCCATAGGAGCTTCGGCACTGTAACCCATACCACCGAAAATCTGTACGCCTTCATCCGAAACGTAATCGAGCGTTTCCGAAGCATGTACCTTTATAATGGCCGCCTCTATAGCAAATTGCTCCGTGCCTTTAAGTTTAGCCTTTGTTTCATCAAGCCCCGAGGCCACCAACATTTCTGTTGCTTCTTCCATATTCTGACTGGCCCTGTAAACCGCTGATTCTGAAGCGTAGGTAAGGATGGCCTGCTGCGCAAGTTTATATCGTATTGCTCCATACTTTGAAATTGCACGGCCAAATTGCTCGCGTTCGTTGGCGTAACGTACCGCTAAGGTTATTACCTCCTTACTTGCGCCAACCGTGCCACCGCCCAATTTCATGCGGCCGATGTTTAAAATATTAACCGCGATCTTGAAACCGTTCTGACGCTCGGATAAAAGATTTTCCACCGGCACCTTACAGTCGTTAAAAAATACTTGCCGGGTCGAGCTGCCTTTAATGCCCATTTTGTGCTCTTCGGTATTCAGCGTAAGCCCTTCAAAATCTTTCTCTACTATAAAGGCACTTAAATTTTCGTCGTTGTCGATTTTTGCGAAAACGGTAAAAACATCGGCAAAACCTGCGTTTGTGATCCACATTTTTTGGCCGGTTATTAAATAGTATTTGCCATCTTCCGTTAGCCTTGCCCTGGCTTTGCCCGAGTTGGCATCAGAACCCGAACTTGGTTCGGTAAGGCAATAGGCACCCTTCCATTCGCCGCTGGCCAGTTTTGGAACATATTTTTGTTTTTGAGCTTCGTTGCCATAGTATAATATAGGCAGCGTCCCGATACCGGAATGCGCGGAAAACGCTACCGAAAAAGAATTTCCGGCACCCAATTTTTCGGTAACCAACATAGATGTTTTAAAGTCTTTACCAAAACCACCGTATTCTTCGGGCACGGAAATACCGAGCAAGCCAAGCGCACCGGCTTCATCCATTAAATGCGACATTAAACCTTCTTCCTGTGCATCAATACGGGTTAAATTTGGTTTTACATGCTGTGCGAGAAAAGTATCACAGGTTTCAGCAATCATTAACTGTTCTTCATTCCATTCTTCCGGAATAAAAACATGCTCAGCCGAAGTTTCCCTTATCAGGAATTCACCTCCTTTAATGGCTTTTAAAGTTTCAGTCTCATTCATAATTAATAGTTAAAGTTAATGATTAACAAAAATTCATCCGGGATAAAAGCTATATAAATCTCTACCCTGCCGTTAATTTATTAAAAAAAATCGCCTTTGTATAATTGGTACTGTATAATAAAAACAGGAATTTATTTGGTTTTATATTGTGAAGTAAAATTAGAAGTGACGGCAAGCAAAACAAAGGGCGGCAATGCGGAGATATTAGTCAAAAAGTCGGAAGAAAAATGATGAATATCACAAAAAAAGAATCGAGAGGCTCGTGTCTTGATTCTTGGCTCTAACATCTTTCCACTCAATAAGCGTCAGTAAGTAGAAATAATACGGTAATCGGATGGAGACATACCAGTATGCTTTTTAAAATATTTTCCGAATGAAGATTGATCGGGGAAATGAATACTCTCTGCTACGCGCGCTATACTTATATCATTACTCCTTAATAGCACTTTTGCTTCAAGTACCACAGCGTCGTCTATCCATTCGCCAGCCGTTCGGCCGGTAACTTCTTTAATAGTTTCTGTTAAATGCTTAGGCGATACAAACAGAGCATCGGCATAATACTGAACGTTACGGTGCTCTTTGTATTGATGAAATACAAGGTCCTGGAAAAGCATGTTTAATTCCTGCTTCCGGGTTTGTTTGTTTTTTATAATGGAATGCTGCTTCTCATAAATAAACTGTATCTCGTATAATAAGTTCATTAGCAGGCTCCTGGATATTTCAACACGGTATGGATGATTTTCGCGGTCAAGCTTTTCCTGTATCCATAAATAAATATCCAGTATTGCTTTAACATCCTGGTTATCCGGATAGATCACCGGGATCGAAGCACTTAAAAAAAAGCTGAATGATTCCAGAAAATGGCTATTAACACTTTTTTCAACTAAAAAAGCCTTACTAAAGACAATAAACCTGCATAGAAAATCTTCGCTGCTGTTGTAAATCCTTAATACATGGAAAGGCGTTGCTAACAGCATAGCCCCCGGACGGGCCTCGTAAATCCGTAAATTAACTTCCACCTGGGCCGATCCCCGTGTGCAAATACCTATAATATATCCCTCTGAACGATAAGGATATTCACTTAAGCTCAATAATTGTTTTTCATTGGTTACAAAAAAATCGGCGCTGGCAAACTTGTCCGCGTACAAATCGGCAAACTTTAAAAGGCTTAATTGTCCAACTCCTTTGCTCATGTGGTTAAATTATGCATAATCCCCGAAATTATCTAAAATATTAATTAAAATGAATTATGTTTATTTGCTATTTAAATAGTTTCTATATAAAACATTTATCCGACTTTTTGACTAATATCTCCGCATTGTTGCCCTTTTTTTAGTAAACATCCGCCCTAACTTTATACTTTATAGCATACCCTAGTAATCCATATACAGCTGCTATTATAAACCAATTATTAATTTATGAAAAATCTATTACTACTATTGTGGCTGGCGTTGCCTATTTGCGCCTTTTCCCAGGGGTTTCAGGTAAACCTGGAAGGAGAAAAGCAAATTGGAATGGGCCATACCGGCACAGGTACCCTTCAGGATGGTGCATCTGTTTTTTTTAATCCGGGGGCTGTTGCAATGCTTCCCGAAAACTATGTGCAGGCGGGGATCAGTCCGTTGGTATTTGAATCTGATTTCAATCCATCGGGTACTTCTGCGCAGTATCATACAGCTAACAAAATAGCTCCGCCATTTACCTTTTATGGTACATGGGGCCCAAAATCGTCCTGGTGGAAAGTTGGCTTCGGTATTTATACGCCTTTCGGCGGATTGGCCGACTGGGGTAATACCTGGGAGGGCAGATATGTACTGGAAAGCCTCGACCTCAAGGCCATTTATTTTCAACCCACACTGAGTATAAAGCTCAATAAATATATAAGTATTGGAGGTGGTTTTGTTTATAACTCGGGCAGTGTTGACCTTACGCAGGCAATAGCGCTCACGAATTCGAATGGGCAGGACGGACAAGCAGAACTTACCGGCACAGGCCACGGCTATGGATGGAACGCAGGTGTTTATATTAAAGCGTCAGATCGCGTGACTATTGGTATCACCCACCGTTCGCAGGTAACCACAACTATAAACGGCGGCGATGCTGTTTTTACCGTTCCTGTTTCGCTGGAAAGCAGTTTTCCGCAGCCAAATACATTCAAAAGCACTATTCCTTTACCAGCTACAAATTCAATAGGAATCGGGTATTACCCGACAAAAAAATGGATGCTTGCCCTGGATGTAAACTATATTGGCTGGAATGTGTACAAGGTACTGGAGTTCGACTACTCGAAAACTACTCCAGCCTTGCAAAACACTGTATCGCAACGTAATTATCAAAATGCCGCAACCTTCAGGGCTGGGGCACAATACAAAGCGTCCAAAACCTTAGCGCTGCGTTTTGGCGGCGGGTACGCCACTACAGCCGTACAAGACGGCTACGTAACACCCGAAGCTCCTGATGCAAACCGTGTTTTCGTTACCGGTGGTTTGGGTTACGCGCTTCTCAAACATCTTGATCTCGATTTGTCGTTTGAGTACGAGCATTTAATGTCGCGTACGCAAACAAATATTCAGTCGCAATTATCCGGAACGTTTCAAACAAACGTTTATATCCCCGGCATTTCACTCGCTTATCATTGGTAACCTCTAAAAATTATTAAATGAAAACTCTAAAATTACATATATACGTATTAGCGGGATTGCTTTTAATTGCCTCATGCAAGCCCCAGATCGACCTGCCAAGGGCAACCCATGGCAGTGCGGATTTTTCGAGGTTTATCGCTGTTGGTAACTCTTTAACAGCTGGTTACGCCGATGGAGGACTTTATTTGCAAGGCCAGTTAAACTCTTACCCGTCAATCATGGCCAATCAAATGTTGTCGGTTGGAGGAGGTACATTTACGCAACCACTGTTCAGTACCTCACAAGCCAATGGTTCGGGGTATTTACAACTCACCGGATTTACCACCAGCGGTTCGCCAATCACAACACCAGTAACTACGAACCTTGCTATACGTGGCATTTTACCAGTACCTGGTTTCGGTAATGTTACATTATATACCAAATATGCTGGCGATATTAACAACTATGGCGTCCCCGGCATTAAACTGCTTAACATCACTTACGCGCCTTATGGTAATTTAAACGGCTTTTACGAACGGCTGTTACCCGGTGATGCAACAACCACAACCAATACCACAACCTATCTTAGCTTTATTACCGCCAAACCTTTCACCTTCTTTTCCAATTGGTTGGGTAATAATGATGCGTTGGCCTACGCTACTTCAGGCGGTGCAGGGGATGTGCTGACAGATCCGGCCACTTTCGCGGCTTTAAATACTTTGCTAATTAGTACACTTACAGCGAACGGCGCAAAAGGTGTTGTGGCTACCATACCCGATGTAACAGCCATCCCCTACTTTAATACTGTTACCGAGGGGGCAATTTTAGCGGGTGTACAAAAAGCAAACCCAACCGTAACTGGTTTATATATCAACGCATTGGTTTCGGGAACTACTACTTATGCGCCAAGGATTGCTACCGCCCAAGACTTAATTGTACTTACCTTTCCCACCAGCATGATTGGTCAGCTGGTTAGTACGCCGTATGGCCCACTACCTTATGGTTTAACACCTGCAACCCCGATTGATAACCAATATGTGCTGGATGCTGCCGAGGTTGGCTTAACGCAGGCGGCTGTAGTTGCCTTCAACAGCACTATCGTATCAACTGCTAATGCGAAAGGTTTGGCGATATTTGATGCTTATACATTTTTGAATAATTTAAAACAAAACGGACTAACAATTGATGGAATAAGCCTCAATTCGAATTACATAAGCGGCGGGATATTTTCGCTGGATGGGGTACACCTTACGCCTCGTGGTTATGCTATAGTTGCCAACGAATTTTTAAAAGCCATTAATTCTAAATATGGTTCAAATATTCCATTAGCCGATATCGCCGCTTATGGTGGGGTTAAGTTTCCGTAGGTAGAAAAGCATTCGGCTCTGGGTTCCGTATTTTGCCTCATTTGGTATGATGTCCGGGCTGGGCAAAAGAGATGGGCTACCCGTGACCTTTAGAATAGTCACGGGTAGCCTTTGCCTTAATGTCCCGCATACGAACAGAACGAGTTTATCTTGCATATTGGGCACGACAAGCCCGTGCCCTCCTGCCCCACACCTCATTTTTGCGCCAGTTGGGGGCGTGGAATGTCGTTAAGACGCTACGGGAAATTTATTTCAGAAAACTTAGCCTACAGCCATCCTTCCCGTATAGCTTTACCGATAAGTTCTCCAGTTGTACTTAGTTGATTTTTGGATAACATATTTCGTCTATGTTTATCAACCGTCTGTTTGCTGATACCGAGTATCGCCGCAACCTGTTTGCTGAGATTACCCGCCATCAGCAATTCAAGTATATCTTTTTCACGTGGGGTCAATACTTCAGGGCTAACGGAAAATATTTTTTCCACATCAATGTTTATGTAAGAAGGTTCACCTTCAAGGCCAATGATGGAAAGTGATGGGATGCCGTCTGGTTTAATATGACTTATATCAGTATGCGTAGCAAATGTCCGGGTAATGCCCCCTGTATCATCATGCTCTATAACTGTACTTTGCTGTAAAAGTCTAAGGTATTCACCATCCTTTTTCCTGATACGAAAGTCATGGCTGACTTTATATTTCATCAGTTTATTCAACGGAAGGGCAACCAGAAAATCTTTTACTTTATTTTCAAAGTTTAGGAAATGTGGCCTATCCAGTGGGTGGACGTTATTTAAAAAAAAAGCCAGGCTAAATTCAGATGGTGTATAGCCCAGGATATCGAAGATAGGTTTACCAACATGTTCTAATTCTAACATGGAAGCATTAAAAATGAAATGATACTGCGGCCCCACCATGAAATAGTTGAGCAGGGTTTTGTGAATAATAACCTCAAAATTCTGCTCTTGTTCCACTGGGCCGCTAATTGCTTGTTTCCAGATTTGTAGCGCTGTTTTATCAAATTTTCTGTTCTTCATATGGTGTCTATAGCCAACTATTGCTGAGGCACTTCGCAATCAATTCCCCGGTAGTATTCATATTCGTTTTTGCCAACATGTTTTTACGGTGATTGTCAACCGTTTGCTTGCTGATTTGAAGTTCATGAGCAATTTCCTTGCTTCGCTTGCCATCAATCACCAAGCGTAATATTTGTTTTTCTCGAACGGTAAGCCCCCCTTGGTGTATGTCAATGAACTTGTTTGTCTTTACATCTACAAAAGATGGACGGCCTTCAAGACCAATAAATGAGAGCACCGATTTGCCTTGCGGTTTTAAATGACTAATATCTGTATATACGATAAGGGTTTGTAAAATGTCTCCATTTTCATCATGCTCTATTACAATTCCCTGTTGTAGCAACCTAACGTAGCTGCCGTCTGCCTTCCGTGCACGATAGTCATGCAATATTTTGTAATTTACCAAATCGGGCACAGGCAAACTGCTTAAAAAACCCATCGCCCTATTCTTGAAATCTATAAAGTAGGTGACATCATCTGGATGAATACAGCTTATCAGAAAAGGGATGTCATAACCATCGGGTGAGTAACCAAGCACCTGTTCAATTTGGGTCTCAACCAAAACGAAATCGTTATGTGAATAACTATAAATAGCGTAAAAATAGTGGCCAACATGGAAAATATTAAGAAACTTTTTGTAAAGCTCCACCTCAAACGAAAGCCGGTCTGGCACTGCGCTACTGGCTGCTTTTTTCCGGATACTGTTTTCTCGTGAATAAATTTCGAGGTTCATAAAATCGTTTCGGTATTAATAGTCGATACAGAAGGTATGCTTATTTTTTATAAATATAAAAGTTTGTACCCATAAATGGCTATTTATTATAATAATAAAGTAATATAAGTTTGTAGAGAGTCGGATAAGCCAATGTCCTGCAAATAATTAACATTATCATTAAAACCGGGAAAGCCGAAAACGGAACAGAGTAGGCAAAAATTTAAATTAAACACTATGAAAAATGTACCGATTATTTTCTCATTTCTGCTTCTTATATTATGTATAGCAGTGACATGGCGGTCTGCCGCTCTCGAAAAAAAAATTATAGATAAACCACCGATAAATAAAGCAAAACATAAGGGCGATAGTCTTGTCTATTTTCTTAACATCTATTCAAAAAACTACGGCGGTAGATTAACATTACACGAATTCGACTCAACAACAAAAAGTTATCAATTAGTTGATCATGATAATGTCGGATTCGTTCCAGTGACTTCCAAGGCAGTTATAAAGATTCAATTTTATAATCCGTTAGCTGTTGAGCATCAGCTAATCCCCAACTTTGTTGTTTTCAAGGAAAACGGAGCTCCAGTCGAGCTGTTGAAAATAAGTTTTGATATTAGTTGTAAACCCCAAAATGGCGGTTTAGAAACTGTTATTAGCCCGGAATATGAAATAACGGCAAAAAGTTATTACGACCTTTTGAAAAGGGATAGTTATGGTGACGATGGCTTTAAAATATACGTTTTAGATTATTTCAGGGGATCAAATAGGAAGTTAAAAAAAATGTTAACAAAAATGTTAGATAAAAACACAAAAGAATATGAAGCTTTTAAAATAAGCACAGGCAGAAAATAAAGTTTTCTTAAGCTAACATCAAGCGAAGTATTTTGGGAAACTTCGGTCTCCGCAGACCATATATATTTACTACATCATTAATATTTAATAACGAAGACAATATAAATAATCAATTAAAAAAATGAAAACTAAACTTTTAGCACTGCTTTCAATTGCGGTTATTTTATTCCCTTCTTGTAAAAAGGAACAGCCTGGAGGGTCAGCAACTCCCGCAACACCCACAACGCTGTTAAGTACAGTAATTCAAAATACTGTTGGAGATCCTGGATTTGGAAAACCGTTACTGCAATTCACCTATAATCAAAAACAACTGGTAAAGGTTATTTCACATACATATCCCGATGTGAATTCAGGTGGCTATTCCCGATTTGGTTCAACTACCTATCTATTGGCCTACGACACTAATGGCAATTTAACAACAGCTACTTTTTCAGACACCCTATCATACACTAATCCGATTTATGGGCCTACTACTACTTCAAAAGGCGTTTACTATATTTATAATACAGGAAAGGATATTAGTGAAATAGCCAATTTTCCCATTCAAAATGAAGCTTCTCCCAAACAGCTTGGCGGCAGCTATTATTTATTTAGCTATCAAAATGGCTTATTAGTTCACATGCATTGTTGTCGCGACACGACTATCTACAGTTACGACATCTATGATCACGATTACAGTTACGATGGTAATGGGAATCTTACTACAGATCAGCAGACTTACCAGTACAATGCCCCTGTTTACCCATATAGCGGGTCAATTTCTTCAACAACCAACTATTCAAACTATGACACAAAAAATTGCATTGCCAAATCCATACCGAATTTTTTGTTTGTTGAAAATATAATTCAAACGCAAAATGTTCTTCTGCCGATGCCATTGACAACAAATAATCCTATGATAACAGATCAAAACAACACGCCCGTTGCCATCAATTACCAATATAACAATTTTGGCTTCCCTTCAGTATACTCTGACGGATATTCTCCTTATTCTTATTTGTATGAGTATATTCAAGTAAATTAAGGCAAGTTTTGTGCAATAATTTGACACGTAAACAATGGTGAATTAGAAAGCCCGCTGTCCGTAGTCTATCGACTACAGTAAAAACAAAACGTTCATTTTCCAAAACTGCATTTATTGCATACCACTGGGCAATTTGAAAAAAACAATCAACAATACACAATAAAACCGGGTAAGCCGAAAACGGAACTAGAGTAGGCAAAAAATTTAAATTAAACACCATGAAATTTATTTTGATCTTTTTAACCTTATCAATTTTGGCGTTTGCTACAAAAGCACAGGGTACCCAATGGAAATATGAGTTTTCAAACAATAATGTTGATGTTTACTCCAGATGGACTTGCGATGGTTGTGATGATGAGCATATGCAGTTAAAACTTGTGAACAGAAATAATGTGAAAGTCACCTTCAATTTTAATGATTTCGTTTGTCTATCAGGTGGGGTACAGGTTTACCATGAAGTAGGCGCAAGGGCGGATATTGGGCCAAATGAAACTGTGGGTAATAATGGAGATTATAGCGGCCTATATTTCTATATACCTAAAGAGTATATTAACAGTGCGTTAAGAATTCGCCTAACAAATTTTATAGTTTACCTGGGCGGGAAGGATTGAAGGTCAGATTTTATAAAAATAAACCGTTCAACCACCGGGCGTACCCGCTGTCCGTAGTCTCTGACTACAGCATAAACAAAACGTTCATTTGCCCAAACTGCATTTATTGCCTATATTTAACGCACCTAATAATATATCGCTGTCCGTAGTCTCTCGACTACGGATACCCTATGCCTGTAGTCTCTGACTACAGCATAAACAAAATGTTCATTTCCCAAAATTGTATTTATTGCCTATATTTAACGCACCTAATCATATATCATGGCACGCAAAGGCTATATCATTCACGACCAGCAAGCTGTTTACTACCTCACGTTTACGGTAGTGGGGTGGATTGATATTTTTACCAGGCAAAGCTACCGGGATATTGTGATAGAATCTTTTAAATATTGTCAGCAAAAGAAAGGGCTGCACCTGCATGCTTTTGTGATTATGTCTAATCACGTGCACCTTATTGTGTCGGTAGATGCGGGCTTTACCATAAGCGGCTTTGTGCGGGATTGTAAAAAATTCACGTCGAATAAAATTACGGAAGCCATTGAAAACAGCGGTGTTGAAAACAGGCGTGACTGGATGCTGCACCAGTTTAAATATTATGCTTCCCTGCATGCCCGCAACGAAAAGTACCAGCTTTGGGAGCACGACAACCATCCTATTGAACCCGCTGTTCGTAGTTTTCAACTACGAACAACTATACCTGGAGACTGTGTCTCAACCTGCATAGTTTATACAGGCTTCCCGTTTATCTTGCATATTCGGCACGAGCCTTTACCTGCATTTTGCCCCGCCCAACGCGCCAGAATGTGGCGTAGGAAGAAAAAACTTGTAGGTATTTATATCTAATCGGTAAATTTGTAATACTGAATGGGGAAATAAACGACAAATTAAAATAATGAGCGAGAAAGACCTACAGGTACTGATAGCGTTAGCTAAGGAGTTGGAGAAAGATCTTACAAAAGAAGAGGCACTCAGGTCCCTTATTGCAGCAGGTATACTTGACGATGCCGGTAATTACACACCACCGTACAAAGAACTCGAGAAAATCGAGGCCTAACCGTTTGCTTTGCACCAAAAATTTGCAAAAAACGAACATACCAACATTAACCTTTTTGATTCGATGAGGGGCGCATTTATGGAAGGCGGAGAAGCCTTCCCTGGTTCGGGTATCCAGCGAAAAAGTCATATTCAAATATGCATCCGCAACCCGAATTGTATCCTCGGATTTTTTCTTCCCAGAAAAGAGGAGGATTTCGTCAAGATGCTCCGTGATGAATATACGCGTAAAGGACTGTGATAGATTTAATGACAATGGTTTCGGTTATCACTCAATGGCAAAACTAACCGATATGCTATAACAGGCTTACGTCGATTGCAAAAGCCGAAAATATCAAATAAAACAACGAGGCCGCATCATAATTCAAATGATGCGGCCTCGTTGTTATGCAGGAAACGGGTAATAGTAACTCCCTAACACAATTTACTATTGGTGTTTTTTATTGGGTTTTCCATTTCTATTGCCCGCTGGTTTTTGTGGATTTGCAGGAGGCACACTTGGTCTTGAGGTATTTGTAGCGGGCGCAGTGGACCTCTGCGTATTAGCAGCAGGTGCGCCTGGGTTTGACGTATTGAACGCAGGCGTATTTGATCTCGGCGTATTTGCAGCAGGGGCGCCTGGGTTTGGAGCATTGAACGCAGGCTTATTTGATCTCGGCGTATTTGCAGCAGGAGCGCCAGGATTTGTCCCATTTGATGCAGGCGTACCGGGGTTTACATTCCTCTGTGATTGCATCCCTGGCCGGGCACCGGCCGGGTTGTTATTTCCACTATTCCGGTTACCCATGTTAGCATTATTGGTATTGGGCGTTCTATCTGGCACACGTGCTGCGGCAAAATTAGCTGGCCTGCCGCCGTTTGCAGAGGCAAACTGAGTTCTATCGGCCCGTGCTATCCGTTGATTTCTTATTTGTTCGGATGTCGCGCTTACATGTTCTTCGTGCATGGCGGCCATTTCACGGTCGTTTGGCCTTGCTACAACGCCGCCTTGCCCGTTAAAACTGGCGTGGTTCCGTTGGTTGTTTACAACTACGGTATTGTCAATATAGGTATTGTGAACAACAGTTACATTAACCCTCACCACAGCGGTATTATAACGGTAATGTCCTTCGTGCCAATCACCGCCAACAAAACCATGTCCGCCATAACCATAGCCATAGTTCACTCCACCGTAAAAACCGATACTATTACCCCAATAGCCGCCATGGAAAATATATATACCGCCTACGAAACCCCAGTACGGCGGTGTCCACAAAAAGCCAACGCGCGGCGGGGCAACCCATGCTCCCGGAACCCAATAATAACCATTGTTATCGCGGCTATAGGCCCAATAGCCTGGTTGCCATAAATAGCCATCAACCGGGCATTCAGGTTGATCATAGTCGGGCAATGCCGGTGGCACCGTTGCTGTAGAAACGTCGGCATCTACTGGCGTATTCGAATCGGCAGCATCATCAACTTGCGCCCGCGGCGGTGCCATATTGTCCTGCACTGGTTGAACATTTTGAACATTAAATTTCCCGTAAGCAAAACAATTGTTCAGGTTATTTACATTATACCCCTGGATAGCTACCGGAGCATAACTCTGTGTTTGGGTATTGAAAAAAGATAGCGTATTTTGATCGACGTTATAAATAAAGGTGTAGATAACAACGTTTTGATAGCCAAACCTGCCCTGCAAAATCAATTGAAATGAATTTCCGTTTGTTTGCGGATCCATTTGCTTAACGATGAATACTTTATGTCCCGGCGGCATACGGGATACTTGAAATCTGGCAACACTGGTATTACTAGCCAAATCAATAAAGGCGTCTTTAAATAAAATTGCCGCGTCATAATTTACCTGGGCCTCCTGGCCGGTTGAATAATCGATAGCAAAAATACTTGAATTAGGGTGGGTGTCTGCAACGGTATTTTGTGCTCTGCCTATACTGCTGATAGCCAGCAAAAGGGTTGCAATAATGATAGGGGTTTTCATAGTTCTTTTAATTTGCTGAATTGAAATTGAGACAAGCGATTTTTAGATTTTTTTAATTAGACACTACAAACATACAAAAGTTGTTTTAACGTAAATCATGCAACTAAATTGTTACTCAATGGAGGGAAACCTCGCTATTTTTTTGCAAAACAACGGCTTCACCATAAATCCCATAAAAACGACAAAAAACCTTTTGCTTTTAAAGGTAGGTAAAGACTGCTATCAGTAAACATTAGCTTAAACAGATGGAAATAAACAACTTATCAGGTTAGGCAACTCAAAAATTTGCCTAAAAAGCACAATAGAATGCTGGCCATCGTCTTTGTGTAGGTGACACAAACATATATGCCATCTGAAAAGAAGATAGTAATCCCGATAAGAAACGAAATAATATAATGAGATATATTACTATGCGAACTGAACCCGCCTTACGTAATTTTCAACCGCAGCAGTTGATGTTAAGCCTGATTTTACAGCCTCGGTTAATTCGTCTTTACTAATGCCAAATTCTTTGAACCAATAATCAAGCTCCTGATCATCTGCAACAAGAATTGTATTGTTAGCAGGCAACTGTATTTGATGTGAATTTTCCATAAAATTATTGTTACTAAGATGTCCAAAACTAGCGTTTAAACATCACGTAATTGTTACTTGTATGTTACCAAATTGTTAAGTCAACTTCGGGCTAGCTAATTTCGCTTCAAAGCCACTAATAGCTACTGAATATGACATTAACACCACTATTCGACTTTAAATGTGGAGCTTAGTTTCTGGTCACCCGAATTACTTCCCAATACAAGTTTATAATTGCCCGGGTATATTTTCCATTTATGGTTAGTGATATCCCATTTCTGCAGCTCTTTAACCGGTATTTTGATGGTTACCGGATGTTCGTTTCCTTTCGTAACAGATACACGTTTAAATCCTTTAAGCTCTTTAAGGGGCATCCTGTCGATTAATGGATATTGTATATAAGCCTGCACTACCTCATCGCCGTCCATTGCGCCGGTATTTTTAACCTTTATAGTAATCGCGATAGTATCTCTTGACGAGTATTGTTGCGACGGCGGCTTTACCAATTCATAATTAAAGGTTGTATAACTTAGTCCGTAACCGAATGGATATTGAACTGGCCCTTTAAAGTATCGGTAAGTCCGTCCCGCCATGGCATAACTGGCGTAAACCGGTAAATCGTCAATTTTATTATAAAATGTTAATGGCAAATGCCCGGATGGGGACATTTTGCCAAAAATAATATCAGCAAGCGCGTTACCGGCCTGTTCACCAGGATACCATGCGAATATGATCGCATCGGCATAAGGTTCAATGGCCGATACATCCACATCGCTTCCAGCAGTAATAACGGCAATAACCGGCTTCTTTATGCTTTTCCTCAACTCCCGCATAAATGCGATTTCACTGGCCGGCAAGCTTAAATTCTTTTTATCGCCACCCGATTCCGCTAAAAATGCGTCGCCAGCCTCCCCTTCCAATACAGGGGATAACCCAATCACGGCAATGGTAACATCGGCATTCCCGGCACCCCAGATTCCACCAAAGTGGGTAGTGTCTTTATAATCACAACCCAAATCGTATTCAACCCTCGTTGCAGGGTCGACAGCGGCGGTTATGCCTTCTACAAAATTTACCGCCTTGCTGCTTACCCCATGGTAACTTCCTACCATTGCATCCAGCGACGCAGCATTTGGCCCGAGCACCATATAACTGGAGTAATTGGCTTTGTTTAATGGCAGAATATGGTTACTATTTTTCAACAACACCATACTTTGTTCAGCGACTTTGCGCGCGAGGGCTATATGCTGCACGTTGTGAACACTATCTGCACCATAGTTATAATAGGGACTGGTACTTGGATCATTAAAAAAACCAAGTTTAAATTCAGTTTTTAATAAATGCGACAGCGCCTCGTCTACTTCTTGTTCGGTAAGCAATTTTTCTTCCACCGCTTTAACCACATCAGTTTGCAATACATCCGAGCAGTCGAGGTCAATCCCGGCTTTAATAGCCGCCGCTGCGGCTTCGGTCGCGGTAGGTATGGTTTTATGGGTTTGAAATACATCATCTAAAGCACCGCAATCTGTTACCACATGGCCTTTAAAACCCCATTCTTTTCTTAAAATATCGGTCACGAGTTGTTTATTAACTGAATTAGGCACGCCATTTATACTGTTATAAGCCGTCATGATAGATTCCACACCAGAATCAACCAGGGCATGAAAGGCATACAAATAAGTCTCACGTAAATCTTTTTCATCAACCACCGAGTTAAAATAATCGCGGGTTGCTTCCGGGCCACTATGCGCCGCGAAATGTTTGGCTGTCGCCGATGCTTTCAAAGAATTTGGATCAGTCCCTTGCATTCCTTTAACAAATGCAGAGCCAATTCGGGCTGTTAAATAAGGGTCTTCGCCATAAGTTTCTTGCCCCCGGCCCCAACGTGGATCTCGGAATATATTGATATTGGGAGTCCAAAAGGTTAGGCCCATATACTGTAAATTCTGGTGTTTAGCGGCCGACAAGTTATATTTTGCCCTTGCTTCAGTCGATATTACATTGGAAAGTGAAGTAATCAAATTATCGTTAAAAGTTGCTGCCATAGCAATAGCCTGCGGGAATATGGTTGCTTCGCCTGCGCGCGCCACACCATGCAGTCCTTCGTTCCACCAGTTATACGCCGGGATCCCTAAGCGAGGAACAGCTTTACTTTGATAACCTAACAGCGAAACTTTTTCCTCCAGCGTTAACCGCGATATTAAATCTTTTACCCGTTTGTCGATGGGTTGAGCAGCATCCTTGTAAAGGGGTTGCTGCTGTGCTAATGCTGTAGAACTTGCAAAAATGCATAAAACACTTAAAATGCAGATGGTGTTTTTTAGGATGTTTTTGGGTGTGATGTAGTCCATATTTTATATCCAATTACGAATATCGGTTTTAAATGTTTATATAAAGAAAGCAATCAGTTTTGTAAATATAGGTCAATTAGTTTGGGCTGAGATACCCGCTTTTTTTATTTTGGTAATGATATTTGCTGCCACTTGTTTACCCTGATTGTTCCCGTTTTCGATACTTTCCAAATAATGTATTCCTCCGTAAAAACGGGACATAGAAGCTTCTGCCGCCGCTTGTCTAAATGATTTGAATGACCGCTGGCTGCTGCCGAAAGGAATTTCGGTATTGTCGGTGTATGCAAAATTATCGCCCAGGAGGTAAGTAAGCAACTCCGCCGAGGCATTAGAAACTACCGCGTGTCCGCTGGTGTATTCCGGGAAAGGTGGTGTTTGCAACAGAGGCTGCCACTTAATGTCCATGTACTTGTTAATGTATGTTTCCGGGCGGATGCGGTTGCTGCGGTATTTTTCGTCCCAGCAGCTAATAAACGCGTCCATTATGGTTACGCCTTCGAGCGATAACACCACTACGGTTTTATTAAAGTTTAAATGAGCCTGTTTGCAGGCAAGAGCCGCAATATTCATCCAGTGCCCTCCGGGACTAATTTTTTTGTACCCAATCATCATGTGCCCTGACGAGGTGATGGCAAACGGGTTACAATCCCAAAATTGTGCTTGTATAGTTTGTTCGGCTGTTAAATTTTTTGATATGTCATAAACCTCTTTTGCGTGTTTGTAAAAAGCTGAGGAGGTATCCTTGCTAAATGTAATCGGCACCGCAGGTTTAAATTGGCTACAGGAATCAATAATCATTGTGCGAATGGTTTTCCAATTGGGTTCAACTGGTTCAAAATATCCGGGCGGCGTTGGATACCAATGACCTTCATCTTTTAAAGGCGCGTATCTTTTAAGCGCACTCAATTTATTATAGTGATCGGTTTTCGAAAAATCCACCATAGCTACAGAAGCCATTACACCCACTTTTATCGAATTATCAATAAGCGTTTGATCGATATTAGAATTTTGCAGCGACTTAATAAAACTGTCTTCATCGTCTTTGAGCCGGAAACCCGAGGGCAGCATTTGTCGCCCGGTTTCTAAAATGCAATAATATGCTGCTATGCGATAATCGTACTTAAAACTGAGCGTATCTAAGCTATTGTTAGCCTTGTAATCTTTTATAAAGCTTTGCAGCGAAGGGACTGTTTTATCGTTTTTGGATACGATATTATAGGCACCCAACATACAGTACGCATAATAACGAGCAGCCACAGGTGGACTTACCACATCGTGTACCATCACCATCGTAACCGAATTCAACGCATGGGCGGGCTGCAAATAATCCGGGAATTTTTCGCGCGGGAAACTATTTTCAGCAGCTAACAAGCAAAATATGAGCAGCGTTGTTTGTAAATATTTTATCATTCTTTATAAAATTGTAGCGGGGCATCGCTTAATCCGATAAGTAAATAATTAACATGATTAATCTTAATTTCAATAGCCGATTTTACATCACCTTTTACCGAAAGACCTGAAACCGGCTGGCTTACGTATTTGAAACCGCCTTTACCATCGCCCGTTAAAAGGCATCCATAATTGGCATCGAAACTGCCCAGCTTAAGCCGGTTGTCGCTGTGGTTGCCGAGCAAAAGAATGTCGGTTAAGCCATCATGATCAAAATCTGCGGTGAGTATTTGGCTTACCGCAGAAAATTGCGCCTCAATGGGCAAATCAGCAGGTTTGAATTTCCCATCGCGATTAATAAACAGTGTAGTTTTTGTTTCATTAACCGTCAGTTTTCCGGCCTTGGCCAAATCGTCGACACTAAAAATATCGTTGATCGTGGCATCGGCATAAGCCTGGTACGAACTAAATTTCCGGCGCATCGGGTATATCTGCTCATTCAATTCGTCGCGGCTTACAAATGGATAGCTTTTACCTTGTACGTAGAAATTAAAAAACGGATCGATGGAGCCATTTTTATCAAAATCGGCAAAGTACAGTTCAGCGGGTTCTTTATCCGACGCATGAATTTGGCTGTTTGAACCCAGGTTGCCTGCGATCAAATCAGGTTTACCGTCTCCGTTTACATCTGCAAATGTTATTTTATTCCAGAAGCCGCTAAATGGTTTACCAAAATAATCTTTGGTTTCGTCTTTAAAACCTTCGGGGGTATTGATGAACACCGTTATCGGCATAAATTCGCCGCAGAGGACCAAATCTTTTCGTCCATCGTTATTCAGGTCGATCCATTGCGCATCCGTCACCATCCCAATTTTACTAAAAGGCACAGTGAGCGCTGTAAATTTCCCTTTGCCATCGTTTACCAATAAATAACTTTCGGGTGCCAGCGGATATTGACCCGGTATAACCCTGCCACCCACAAAAAGATCGATATCACCATCGCCATCAAAATCGCATGGTTTTACACACGATTTACTGCTGGAATTTAAAACTGGCAAAGCGCCCGGCGAGAATACAAAATTTCCCGCGCCATCATTCAGATATAACTCGTCTTGCAAATCGGGTGTATTTGGCTCATACAACGAATAACCACCTTTGGCTATATAAAGGTCGGGATAGCCATCGCCATTGGCATCAAAAAAAACAGCCGCAGCGGTAGTCCCCAGGTTGTCAGTATTCCCACCAACCAAATTAACCTCGCGGAAGGTCCCGTTCGGTCGCTGCAAATAAATTTTCCCGGGACTATCTTTCTCGCCGCTAACAAAAATATCCTCCAGCCCATCGTGGTTTACATCGGCCTTGACGATCACAGGCGCCGTTTTCGAATACATAAACAACATCAGTAACTGACGCTTAAAATCGTTAACAGAAATTTCTGCTGGTTTAAAGTCAATTATTGGATCGACATGGGTAAAAACTGGCTTCGTAGTAATTGTTGCAGGCTTATATTGCTGTAACGATGACTGATAACTTATAGTGAGCAATTGATTTGCATTAACCGAGCTGAGGGATTGTGTGGTATGATCTGGCCAAATAATACGCACTGAATCAACTATTTTATTGTCGCCCAATCCAAAATTCAGTGTGGTAGAAACACAAGACAAATACCCCTTGTTGGGATTTACTTCCTGATACTGCAAATTTCCGGGCGTATAAACATAAACCTTTGCCCCTATCGCGTTGGTGTTTTTCCCGGTGCCTTTTAATTTCACAGCAATATAATTCGTGTTATTATTTTCGCGGCTCATATTTTGGTATATCGAAGCCGGTCTGTTAACATTATTCACGATGAGGTCGAGGTCTCCATCATTATCGAGGTCGGCATATACGGCACCGCTCGATATACCCGGTTGATTGATGCCCCATTCTACTTGTTTGTTGGTAAAAGTAAGATTGTGGTTATTGCGGAAAATATAACTGGGTATGGATGTTGAGGGCATAGCCGCTATGAGGTCCATCAGCTGGAATGGCTCGCCTGCCATCGCCTTTTTTATTTTGTAATCGCCCCAATAACGCAAAAAATCTTTGTTGGTATAATCTCTTAAATAACCGTTGCTAACAAAAATGTCTTTATAGCCATCATTATCAAAATCGGCAATCAAGGGGCACCAGCTCCAATCAGTGTTTGATACACCCGCCAATTGGGCAATCTCGCTAAATGTGCCGTCACCATTGTTAAGCTGTAGCGCATTGCGCATATATTGTTTATACAAGTCCTGACTTTGCATCAGTTCAAAAGACTCATAGTTTTCTTCAAGTTGTAATAGTTTTTGACGATGATTGTCTTCCGGCAACATATCCAATGTCATAATATCCGGGAAACCGTCGTTATTGAAATCGGCTATGTCAACCCCCATCGAAAAATGGGACATGTGCCGCAGCATTTCTTTTGATTTTTCTGTAAACGTTCCGTCATGATTATTAATGTATAAATAATCGGGTTCGTTATAATCGTTGGTGACATAAATATCCGGCCAGCCGTCGTTATTAATATCGGCAATGGCCACGCCGAGACCAAAAGTCAAGGGGTTTTGTATGATGCCAGCTTGTTTCGATACATCAGTGAAATGGCCACCGTCGTTTCTGAACAGTTTGTTGCTTGCCATTTCATCGGTTTGATTTTTGTATTTGGCAAACTCCATATTGTCAATTTTTTTTACATTGTGGTTCAGCAGGAACATGTCCAGATCACCATCCCCATCATAATCAAAAAAAACCGCCTGGGTGCCGTAGCCGGGGTCGTCGAGACCGTATTCTTTGGCCTCTTCTTTAAAATGCGGGATACCATTTTTATCCACACCCTGATTTATAAATAATTGGTTCCTTCGGGTTTCCGCGTCAACTTTACCCGAATAGCATATATATATATCAAGTAAACCATCACCATTTACATCGGCCATGGTAACGCCGGTTTTCCACCCACCAGACCTGCCTTCCAGTTCGGGGCAAGCTTCCCGGGTAATATCTTTAAACTTCATGTGCCCCAGATTCAGATAAAGTTTATTCTTACCCATATTACCGGTAAAAAAAACATCCTGATAGCCATCATTATTCAAATCGCCGACCGCTACCCCACCCCCGTTATAAAAGTATTCGTACGATAAAACGTTAAGCGATTCGGTTTCGTTAATATCATTACTGAATTTGATATTAGTTTCCTTAGGAGACAACGACTTAAAAAGTGGCTGCTGCGAAAATGCAGAGGTATCGAATAAAAAAAAGGCCAAAAAAGCAATTACAAATACTTTTGGTTTAATATTAATAAAATGTGCCCTCATACCCATAATTGCCCTCTCTTAATTTTATTAGTAATAGTTTATTCATTTATATTTCTGTTAGTCCTGACTTATATTCAATATTTAAAAAACGAACAAAGAGACAACCGATGTCTCTTTGTTCGTTTTAGGGGTATTAAACTCTATTTATTCCACCAAATTTTTGCGGTAAATATGTCACCACCTGTTAAACGCGCAACAGCTGCGGCTAAATTGGCGCCGTCTGTTGAAGGTAAACTAACAGGGTATTCAATTCTGATTGGAATTTGACCATTTGTAAACTGACCCTGATATACAACAGGAGTTAACACCGGATATCCCGATCTTCTCCAGTTGGCCCAGGTTTCGTTGAAATCAAACGTGGTAGAGGTTTCAACAAAATATTCCATATTAATTTGCTGTAACGCTGTAGCCGGAACCAATGGGTTCGCTGCTACATAAGCAGCAATACTGCCGGCATCAACCACAGCAACAGGTGTCGAGTTAAGTTGAGCCAATGTTTGCATATCGGCGGTCAAAGCGTTGGCATAATGTGTTGCGGCAACACCGGTTGCCCAGCCATTGGTAGCTGCTTCCGCTAAAAGTAACTCAGTTTCACCGTAAGTGAGCAACACGTTTAAACGATTGTAGTCGTCGTATACCGCGTATCTTGGACGGGAATATTTACCATCCGGGGCGGGCGAGTCACCAGAAACTGTCGGGTCAGCCGGGCTGGTACCAGGATAGCCGGGAGCATTAGAAATATCCGTTGAACCACCATTTAAATCGTAACCGTTTGGCATACCTATTTGCAACGACGCGGTGTTGATACCGGGTACTTTGGCTTCGTTTGCCGCTTTTCCTGTTCCCGATGATATTTCGGCAACGGCGCTTATGCGTGGATCTGAAGTTGATTGCATATAGCTGATCAATGTTCTTGACCAGCGTACTTCCCGGAAGTCATCAGGTACGTTTAATGCGTTGGCATCGCTGTTGCTATTGCCATTGCTATAATCGGCCTTAACACTTGCATTGTCGGCAATACTTGCCATCGTGCCGCCGCTATAGGCCATTTCGGCATATTTTTGAGCGGTAGTTGGGTCAACTTTTGTTAAACGCATAGCTACTCTTAGCATTAACGAATATCCTAGTTTTTTCCATTTGCTTACGTCACCACCGTAAAACAAGTCGGCGGTAGGGCCTGTCTTTGTTGCATCTAAAGCGGCGGTAGCTGTAGCAAGCGTACTCAGCATAGATGTATAAATACTTTGCTGGGTATCAAACACAGGGAAACCAATACCCGAAGCAGCTTGTAGTGCTTGTGAATAAGGGATATCGCCGTAAGCGTCGGTAATCCGCTCAAGGTACATGACCAACAATATACTTCCGCAATTATCCAAATTGCTGTAAGCAGCATTGCCCTTAATCAGTTGTTTCATTTGGTAAACCAGTGTAGCAGCTCCATAGCTGGTGTTCCAGGTACGGGATTTATAATCCTGAAAACTGCCGCCCGGCACATATTTATCCCCATTGCTATAGTAACTATAAGTACCCGCAAGTGATTGCACCCACATACTTTGAAACAGCAACTGATCGTAACCACTATTTGAAAACTGGATCTGCGACTGCGACATTAAATAATTAGGATTAATGAGCGCAGCACTTACCGTATTGGGATTTGTATTTATTGAATCAAAGTCTTTGGTACAGCCCGCGAAAAGAGTAGCCCCCATCACCAGGCAAGCATATAAAATTCGTTTTTTCATGTCTGTTAGTTTTTTAATTTAAAGTTCAGATTAAACCCAAAAGTTCTGGTGGATGGCAAACTGGTACCTTCAATCCCAGAGTAACTTATTAGCGGAGAGAAACCAGATTCCGGATCTATGTTGTCCGAGCGTTTCAGGATGGTCCACAAGTTCCTACCCACAGCTGAAATGCCGATTGAACTAAATGGTGTACCAGCCAACATTGCTTTAGGAATAGTGTAACCAAAAGTTACCTGACGCAGTTTTATGAAACTACCATCTAAAACGTTCAAGGCGGAAATATTCTCGGCTAAGCCCTGGTAATAGGTTTCGGCAGGTACATTTACGGCATTGGTTGCGCCTGACTCGGTAACACCCTGACCAACAACACCTGTTTCGCGTCCCGCAAGGGTCATCATGTTCTCACCACGGTATATACTGTAATAATTGGTGGCCGACAATATTTTATTGCCATAACGATAGTCTATCAAAAAGGACAAATTAAACCTCTTATAAGTAAATTCGTCGTTTAAACCACCATAGTTTTTAGGAGTAGTAGAGCCTTTTGCGATACGGCCAGTGGCTTCAGGTAAACCACTGCTGTTGTAAATAATTTGTCCGTTTGCGTTACGCAGGTAGTCAGTGGCCATAATTTGTGGCCCCGACATACCAACAACAAAGGCCAGGTTAGCATTTAGCGGTCGGTAGGTTCCAAGGGTTACATTGTTATTAGAAGCATCTGTTGCTAAAATTTTGTTAGCAATGTAGGTAAAGTTAAACGCTGGTGTCCAGCTAAAATCGCTGGTTTTTACTGGTGTGCCGTGTAACTCAACCTCGATACCTTTATTTTGCGTAGATCCGGTGGCGATGTATTGATTACTAAAACCGCTGGAAACATCAAGCGAGCCATTTAATATCTCATTTTTTGTTTTGTGTGTATAATAAGCTATATCTACACCCAACCTGTCTCCAAAAAATTTGAGTTCGGTACCTATTTCCAGCTCGGTAAGCCTGAATGGTTTTAAGAATAAGTTGGGCAATTGGCTGCTGAAACTCGCTGCCGATACCCCATTGATAGAATTAGCCAGGTTATAGGCAAAACTTGTTATATAAGGCGTTCCCGGGTCACCGCTGGTTTGTGCATACGACAAACGAATTTTACCAAAATCGAGACCCTCAATATGGTACAGGTCGGAGAAGATAAAACTTGCTGATGCGGAAGGTGTAAATATAGACCTGCTGCTGGCTGGCAAAGTTGAGTAAGCATCGTACCTGCCCGATGTACTTAATACGAGGTAATTCTTGATGGCAAAATCCGCCACATAATAGGCAGAATTAGCTTGTAAATTATCATAGCTTACACTACTGTTCCTGCTTGGTACGTTTGTTAGGCTATAAAAATATGGGATAATAAAATTACCACCGCTGATGCTTGTACCTGAATCAGTATGCTTACGAATATTAGCTCCAGCAGAAAGATCGAGGTTTAACCAATCTTTTATCAGATCGTGTTTAACACCTAATAAAGCGTCGGTGTTTAACTCGGTGATTACCCCGGTTTGCTGCGTTATACCTCCCTGAGAGGAGTAAGCAGTACCGGTTGGTGTAACTTGCAATACAGTATTGTTGCTGTTATCGTACCCTAACCTTAACTGAGCATAGGCCCATGGTAAAAAATTATATTTACCTGATAATGATGTAATTAATCGATCCCTTCCTAAATTGGTTATGAAGTTATAAGCGGCAAAATAAGGATTGGTTACATAAATATCATTGGTGAACGAAGTTTCATTTCCGCTGGCATCATGACCTGGATAAAGTATTCTTTGGTCTTCATTAGGTGCCAAAAACTGAACGTTGTTCGGGTCGCCGGGTCCATCGCTCACTGATGGCCTGTTCTTCGAGGTTTCTACAATATAGTTAGCTACAACATTAACTTCCAGTTGCTTGGTTACCGATTCGCTGGCATTTAAGTTAAATGTCTTTCTGTCTAAACCACTGTTAGGGATAATTGAATTGTTGCTTAAATCCGACAAGGATAAACGGAACGCGCCTGTTTCGTTACCACCTGTAAATGATACGGTATTGGTGAAAGTGCCACCTGTATTGTAAAACGATAGCGCATTGTTTGGCACTGCAGAATATGGATGACTCAAGCCATCAAACTGCGGAACCATCGTGCCATCGAGCTTGGCGCCCCATGCAAGGCTACCATCATTTAGAGCATCGGATGCGTTTTGTGGTTTCGCACCAAACTGACCTTGCCCATAAACTTGTTGAAAATCGAGATTGTCGACAACTTTATCTACCTGGTAATTGGTATTATACTCAACACCAAAACCACCGTTCTTTTTTCCCGATTTTGTGGTGATTAAAATTACACCATTAGATGCCCGGGTACCATATAAAGCGGAAGCTGCCTGCCCTTTTAATACCGTCATGCTTTCAATATCATCGGGGTTGATGTTTGCGATACCATCACCAAAGTCAGCCCCACCCCACTCGCTGGCGGCGCCTCTTTGCGTATTGTCCATCGGCACACCGTTTATAACAAACAACGGTGGTCCCGCAGCGGTAATACTTGACACACCGCGTAACGATATACGTACCGATGAACCGGGACCTGTGTTAGTACCGTTAATGCTCAAACCAGCCACACGGCCTTCTAATGAATAGGCTACGTTGCTTTCTTTCGCTTTGTCCAAAAGGTCACCACCAACGGCTGTCACCGAGTAACCCAGTTTCTTTTCGTCTTTTTTAATACCAAGCGCGGTAACTACTACTTCGTTAAGTCCCTTTGTGGAAGCAATCATAGTTACTTTAATAGAAGTTTTACCCCCCACTGTAATTTGTTGGGTTTCGTAACCCAAATAAGAAAGAACCAACACGGCGTTATCTGGCACGTTGAGTGAAAAATCGCCATTTATATCGGTTACTGTCCCGGTGGTTGTACCTTTTATTCTGACTGAAACACCAGGCAGGGCAACTCCCTGTTCGTCGACCACTTTACCGGCAATGGTAGCAACATTAACTGTTTCACCTTTTTTGGTAATAATAATTAGGTTGTTATCAAGCTGTTTGTAGGTAAATTCCGAATTGGCCAGTAATTTGGCAAGCACTGCCGTAACATCTTCATTTTTTACATCAATATCAATGTTTTTTGTAGCAGGAATCTTGCGTTCGCTATAAACAAAATGATAATCGGTTTGCTTTTGTATTGCTGTTATTATTTTTTTAAAGTCGGCTGATTTAATATTAATAGTAACTTTTTGCTGCGAAAAGACATTCGCGGCAGCTTCAAGATTAAAAAATACTATTAAAACAATTATCAATTTCATTATTAATATGGACTTATATAGCCAATATTTATCCCTTACACCATTAAGGTGTTTAAAATATTTCATACTTTTGATTAATTAAAGGTGACTGATTAATGGCCATATTCTGTTCCAGAGAATACGGCTGTGTTATCTAACAATGGATGTTCACTTTTACGGGGATTACCTTTGGTGATCCCTGTTTTGTTTGGGTACGTACTTTCTTCTTATTGCATAGGCTTTTTGGGGTTAATTGGTTAATAGATATAAACTTTCTCGTCTTTGTATTTATATTTAAAAGGCTCAATCATTTTGAGCGCATCTAATGCCTGCATGAGGGTTTCTTTTTCGAAAACGCCTGTAAACCGATAATCTTTAGCACTTTCGTTTTTAAAATCGATCTTAACCCCGTACCACCGTTCCAATTGATTGGCCAGTTCGTTAAATACTTCATCTTTAAAAACAAGCTTATTATTCACCCATGAAGTTTCAACTATGGTCGTATCATTTGATTTCAGATAGGTAAGATTAGTTAAGGCATAATTGGTATTCACGCTATCGGGCGTAAGTGCGGCGGCGGATAAATGATTACCCTGATGTATTTTTTTTACAGATGTTGTGTTTAAAATTAGCTTCTCGGTAGGCTTCAGGATAATTCTGTCTGCAGGCCTGTCTGCAAGGGTAACTTCTATAGCCCCCCTGATTAACGTGGTTTCGCTGTGTGTATCGTTTGCATACGACTTTATATTGAAGGCAGTGCCTAACACCCTCACACTCATCTTCCCCGCATGTACAATAAAGGGGTGGGCATGATCTTTTGCCACATCAAAAAAAGCCTCGCCATTTAAATAAACATCCCTTGTGGGGCCGTCAAACGTTGCGGGGTATTTTAAGGTGGTTTCGGAGTTTAGTGTAATTATCGTCCCGTCGCTCAAATAAATTTTTGATTTTGTGCGGCTTGGTGTTTTTGTAGCTTCCAAATTTGTTGGAACCGTTGTTTTCGATAAAAATGGATTTACCCGATAAAATCCATAAAAACATATTCCTATTAGCAAAGCTGCTGCCAGGCCGCGCCAGTACCAATAAAATTTTCGGGTTTGCCCGGTTTCCATTAATTCTTCTTCTATATCCTCACTAAAACCGATCCTGTTTTTTATTTGCCGGAACATTAAGTCGCTGTTCGAATATTGCTCCTGGTCCTGAATCCAATAAGTATTGAAGAAATTATATTGCTGCCTGCACTCCTCATCGTTAGCCAGAAAGTATTTTAATTCTGCTACTTCACTTTCGATAATTTCATCGGAAAGCTTTTTTGTGAGCAGTTCAATAAATCTCTCGTTTACCATTTAACTGAAATTGTCCGTTTTAGAAGGGACAACGATTTCAATTAAATTGCCTACAAGCCCGAAAAAAATATTTTCAATAAAATAAAAATTAGAGATAAGCCTATAAATGGAGCACCAGAGCTTGAGGTTTTTGAAGATTTTGAAGAAGAATGATGAGCGGCCAAAATAATACTAAGCTTTTTCATGGCCCGGAAAAGCTGCGTTTGAACAGTACGCGGGGAGATATTCAAAATTTCGGCAACTTCCTTGTATTTCATTCCATCTTCTTTTATTAGTCTGAAGATGATACATGCCTGTTGGGGAAGGGTCGATATAGCCTGATCCAACAAAAAATATAACTCTTTTTTTTCGAGTTCCTTTTCGGGATCAAAGGTATTTACAAATTCAACCTCGTTGGTTGATTCAATCTGAACGAGATGTATATTAGAGTATTTTTTTAGGTAGTTGAAAGATTGGTTTTTTACCGCGACAAACAGATAGGTTTCGGGATTGGCTATTGCTGTTAAATTCTTCCTGGATTCCCAACACTTTACAAACACATCCGACACTATCTCTTCGGCGGCTTCTTTTTGCCGGATGTAAAATATACAAAATTTAATTAGCTTCGTATTTAAAGTTTGGAACAACAATTCGAAGGCCTTGAGGTCATCCTCCAAGCATATTTGTTGCCATAAACCACTAATATCCGCTTTATTAAAATTTTTCAATAATTTAACAATTAAACACTGTTGAGTTAATAAAATATTTTGCAATGTAACAACTTTACAACAAAAACAAATAATAATTTTAATTTTAACAATAATCTAAAACAATATCAACCGTTATCGAAAATAAATTTTATATATGTGTAGGCAATTTCAGGGAAAATATTGTCTTTAGTATAGCAAAAGCTACGTCTTTTTATAAAGTCAGAAACTTTTTAAACACAAAATAATGATGAATACTCCCATTATATTTAATCCGATCAAAAAAATGTTAAAAAGTTCGTTAATGTGCCATTTGTGCAATATAAAATTTGTGTTTTCAATACACTAAGTACTATTATGAACTTTTTAAAGTGCTTTTTTTGTCAAAAATACATTTAATACAAAATCGTGGTCTATTCAGTTAATTTAATGAAAAAAATCTGCACCATCCTATTATTAGTCCTGTGCGTACAGGTGCTAAATGCCCAGCAGCATCAGATGTCAAAAACCTATGTGGTACCCGACGACACGCTGGTTCAACAAAAACTTACCAAATGGCAGGGCCTTAAATTCGGCCTTTTTATGCATTGGGGCACCTACAGCCAATGGGGTGTAGTTGAAAGCTGGAGCATTTGCCCCGAAGATGAAGGCTGGACACAACGCAAAGGGCCTTACGGTGCCGATTATTACGGCTATAAAAAAGCCTACGAGAATTTACAAACCACTTTTAACCCCACCAATTTTAATCCCGAAAAGTGGGTAAGTGCGGCTAAATACGCGGGGATGAAATATGTTGTCTTTACTACAAAACACCATGACGGCTTTTGTATGTTCGATACCAAACAAACTGATTATAAAATAACCAGTACCCAAACCCCGTTCTCGTCAAATCCAAGAAGTAACGTTGCGAAAGAAATATTTGGTGCCTTCCGAAAGGAAAACTTTTTAGTTGGCGCTTACTTTTCGAAACCCGATTGGCATTCGGAAAACTATTGGTGGCCTTATTTTCCGCCAAAAGACAGAAATGTAAATTACGATCCGGCTAAATATCCGGAACGCTGGCAAAAGTTTAAGGATTATACCTATAACCAGATACAGGAGTTAATGACAGGTTATGGAAGTATTGATATCCTATGGCTCGATGGTGGATGGGTACGGCCAAAAAACACCATTGACACCGCTGTTGAATGGGAAAAAACTATTCCCTACGACCAAAATATTGATATGCCACGAATTGCCTCGATGGCACGTACCAAACAACCCGGACTTATTGTGGTTGACCGTACCGTTACCGGTCAATATGAAAATTATACCACACCCGAGCAACAAGTGCCAGATTCGCCGCTTGACCATCCCTGGGAGAGTTGTATTACCATGGGCGATTCCTGGAGTTATGTACCGCATGATCATTACAAATCAGCCAACCAAATCATCACTTTATTGGTGAAAATAGTTTCACGTGGCGGAAATTTACTCATGAATATAGGTCCCGGCCCCGATGGCGACTGGGATCCGGTTGCCTACGAACGTTTAAAACAAATCGGCGACTGGATAAAAATAAATGGTGAAGGAATTTACGACAGCGTTGCCGTGTCCCCCTATTCGGAAGGGAATATTTACTACACTAAATCGGAAAAATCCAATACCGTTTACGCTTTTATATTGAGCGATAAAGCTGAGGTAATAATCCCTCAAAATATAACTTTTCATCTGAAAAATATTAAAACCATAAAAAAAGTAACTTTATTAGGTACCGATAAAAAACTTAAATGGCACGCGGATGGCGACAAGGTGTCCGTAACAGTACCGACCTATTTACAAACAGGCAATGGATTTACAAATGCAGCAGTTTTCAAAATTCAATATTGATTTTACGACTAATGTCGTTTAGTCAATGGAGTGTATAGTAGCACTCCTCCAAAGTGCTGGTTACCTCACCCTGCCCTCGTGAAAGGAGAGGGTTCTAAAAAAGGAGCGCAGTTAAAGTCCTCTACTTTGGAGAGGATTTAGGTGAGGCGAAAGTCATGGTGCTAAACTAAATGACATTGATTTCACCACCCTTTTTGGAGCAAATTCTAATTATTAATAAAAGACAAAATGAGTCAATCATTATTTCCCAAACAGTTAAAATCAATATTGTCGCAAGGCTATCTTTTTGCCTTACCAATTTGCTGTTTATACAATCAGGCAAAAGCCCAAAGCAGTTACGAACTAAATACTGGATGGAAATGCGCCCCCATCGCCGAAGTAAAAACTGACGGCGTTAAACTTTCCCAAGCGGCGTTTGAGACCAATACATGGGTACCAGCAACAGTGCCCGGCACCGTTTTAACCACACTTTTAAATAATAAAAAAGTACCCGATCCCTTTTTCGGGATGAATAACGAGCAAATACCCGACATTTATAAAACCGGTCCAGACTATTATACTTACTGGTTCGTTAAAGACTTTAAGGAAACTCCCGTTCAAAAAGGCGACCAGGTGTACCTCAACTTCAGAGGGGTAAATTATAGTTGTGATGTTTTTTTAAACGGTCATAAACTGAACCAAAACATACAAAAGGGTATGTTTTTGCGGTTTTCGTTTAATGTTACCGCTTTCTTAGCTAAGGATGGAAACAATCGCTTAGCGGTGCTGGTGCATCCGCCCGATGTTGTGGGCAATGCCAACGGCGGTCAGGGTGGTGACGGCACGATAGCCCGAAACGTGGGTTTACAGTACACTGCCGGATGGGATTGGATTCAACCCGTTAGGGATAGAAATACGGGCATTTGGGATAAAGTTACCTTACAAAAAACCGGGGCTGTCCGTATTACCGATCCGCATGTGGTTACCTTAGTGCCCGGCATAAGGTTCCCGGACGGACCGCAAAAGCCTGCTATCATTCAGGTCTCTGCCGAGTTAAGTAACCCAACCGCGACCGAAATAGCTGGTGTGGTAAAGTACGAACTTGACGGCAAAACGATTTCAAAAGCCGTTACTATTAAACCAGCCTCGAAGCAGTTGGTTAGTTTTAATGATTATACACTTCAAAACCCGAAATTGTGGTGGCCAAACGGTTATGGTCCACAAAATCTTTATGATTTAAAAATAAGTTTCGTAGCGAATGGCAATAAACTATCTGATCAGCAATCAATAAAAATTGGGGTAAGACAGTTAACTTCGGAATACAACGAACACACAGGAAGCAGGCAAATTGAAGTAAACGGGCAAAAGATATTTATAAAAGGGGGCGATTGGATTATATCTGATGAAATGCTGCGCTTTTCTGATGCCCGTTATGATGCAGAAATACGTTTCCACCGGGACATGAACCTCAACCTGATCAGGGTTTGGGGTGGCGCCATGATAGAGCGCCCTGAATTTTTTGATGCCTGTGATAAATACGGGCTACTGGTTTTCCAGGACCTATGGGGATCAGGCGATTGCAATGGCCGTTGGGTTGACCCTATGAAGCTTGACGACCAATGGACGAGGAGAAAATATCCAGACGACCATAAACTATTCCTGCAATCGGCAGAGGATCAAATTAAAATGGTTCGAAATCATGCTTCTATGGCTATATGGTGTGGTGGCAATGAGATTACCCCACCAGAAGATATTTTGCTCGCTTTGCGCGATACCATATTACCGAAACTCGACAATACCCGCTGGTTTGTGGATTACTCCAACTCCGATAGCATGTCGCATAATACTATTGGCGACAATGGCGATGGCCCCTATGGTATTCAACCATTATCCGTTTTTTGGGAGTATAAAACATTTCCTTTTAACTCGGAAGTTGGTTCTATCGGCTTAAGTGATTATGAATCGCTTAAAAGATTTATCCCGACAGAACACTTAAACCCGCCGGTTTATGATGAAAAAAGCAAAAAAACAAAAACAGACGAGGTTTGGGACTATCATAAATATATTGGTTACGATACCAGCATTAGCAAATACGGCACTGTTAAAAATGCAGAAGATTTCGCCTTTAAGGCACAACTGGTAAATTATGACCAATATCGTGGCCTGGCAGAGGGCTTCACGTCGCACATGTGGGATTGGTACACGGGTTTCATCATCTGGAAAACACAAAACCCATGGACTGCAATGCGTGGCCAGATGTACGATTACTATTTAGACCCCAACGCTTGTTTATACGGTTTACACAAGGGCAGCGAACCGTTCCACATCATGTATAACCCGGTTAATGGCATGGTGATGGTGGCTAACAACACTTTTAAAGCCAGGCGCAGCATGATGCTGGTCGTAAAAGTTTACGATATGAATGGCAAAGACAGCTTAATAACCCAGGTTTTTGCTGACATCGGCCCAACAACCACGAAAAAATATTTTTCGATAAAACAAGAAATTAGCGACGCGGCCACAAAAGAAGGTGTTTTCCTCTCGCTTCAACTGCTGGATACCGATAAAAAGCCAATTACAGAAAACGTTTACTGGATAGCTGATCACCGTGGAGACTATTCTGGTTTGCAAAAAATGAAACAAAGTAACTTAACGGTTAAAGCCAAATACATTGGCGAAGACAAGCTTGAAGTTACATTGGACAACAGCCAGAATTCAAACCTTGCTTTTTTCAACCGGCTGTCGTTAGTTGATGCCGAAACAAAAACACGGCTGCTGCCGACCTTTTTCAGTGATAACTATGTAACGGTTTTACCCGGCGAAAGGAAAAGAATAATCATTGATTATCCGGCTAAAGCCGACAAAAAAAATCTGTTAGTTGCAATAAGCGGCTGGAATACACAACTAACCTACACCACAATAGGTAATAATTAATCATAAACAAACATCAAACAATAATTCAAAAATCCCATTTTAATGACAACAACAGCCCCTCCAAATAAAACATCAAAAGCCATTATTATCATTTGTGTACTTTTTTTCATCTTTGGTTTCGTTACCTGGATGAATTCGGTACTTATACCGTATTTAAAACTGGCCTGTGAGCTAACTAACTTCCAGGCATACTTTGTAACCCTGGCTTTTTATATTTCATACTTTGTAATGGCTATTCCTTCGGCATGGGTGTTAAAAGTTACCGGGTTCAAAAATGGGATGGCCGTGGGCCTGGCTATAATGGCTGTGGGCGCCTTGGTATTTATACCAGCGGCACAAAACAGGGCATACGCGTTGTTTCTGCTTGGCTTATTTATACAAGGCACAGGCTTGGCCATATTGCAAACAGCCTCCAATCCATATATTGTTATTTTAGGGCCCATCGAAAGCGCTGCAAAACGTATTAGCATATTGGGTATTTGCAATAAAGTTGCCGGAGCCATAGCTCCCATCGCATTGGGCACTATTGCTCTTAAAGATGCCGACAGTCTAAAAATCAGATTAAAAACAATGGCCATCGCTGAAAAAACAATACAACTCAATGAACTTGCCAGCAGGGTAATTGTGCCCTATATTATTATCGTTGTTGTGTTGCTGATACTTACGGTGCTAATTTATTTTTCGGGTTTGCCCGAAATTGATACCGATCATGAAGACGAAACAGTCGCAACTCAAAACACCAACAAAACAAGCGTTTTTCAGTTCCCATACCTCATATTAGGGGTCATAACATTGTTTTTTTATGTAGGCTGCGAAGTACTTGCGGGCGATTCAATTATTAACTATGGGGCCAGCCAGGGTATTCCGTTAACAACCGCGAAGTTTTTTACCGCATGCACCATGGCCGGAATGGTTCTTGGTTATTTTGTAGGTATTGTTTGCATCCCTAAAGTTTTCACACAGCAAAACGCTCTGAAAGTATCTGCTGTTTTGGGCGTTATATTTTCATTGGGTGCCATTTTTGCTACGGGATACGTTTCCGTGTTTTTTATCGCGTTGCTGGGCTTAGCCAACTCCCTGATGTGGCCTGCCATTTGGCCTATGGCTATCGCAGGGCTGGGTAAATTCACCAAAATAGGTTCATCATTAATGATAATGGCGATAGCGGGCGGTGCTTTGGTTCCGCTGGCGTATGGACGTATTGGCGACAAAACAAGTTTACAACAAGCATACTGGATTTTAGTGCCTTGTTATTTATTTATACTGTATTATGCGACAAAGGGACATAAAGTAGGGGTTTCATCTGAGAATTTATATCCAGTAGAAGTGTAACACAAAAGTGTCTTAATGATTATCGATAAATCGAACGCAATTTTTTAACAACACTCAATAGGATCCACAAAAAAGACTTCATTATATGAAAAAGAAATTTTATTTCGCATTAACCCTGACTCTATTTGCGTCGCAGGCATTTAGTCAGCATTCCTCGAAACCATCAAAAAAACTAAAAAATTTAACCCAATATGTCGATCAGTATATTGGCACAGGCTTTCATGGGCACGTTTTTGTTGGTGCCAATGTTCCATTTGGGGCTGTTCAACTCGGGCCAACCAATTTATCAACAGGTTGGGACTGGTGTTCGGGCTACCATATCTCCGATTCGACTATTGTGGGCTTTCAGCATACCCATTTAAGCGGTACAGGTATTGGTGGTTTGGGTGATATTTCGTTTATGCCCACAACCGGGCCAATAAAGATGATGAAAGGAACATTAGCCGACCCCAAAAACGGCTATTTTTCATTATTCAGCCATAAAGATGAAGTGATCAGGCCGGGGTTCTACAGCGTAAAGCTTAGAAGATATGGCATCGGTGTTAAACTCACAGCTTCCAAACGTGTTGGATTCCATGAGTACACCTATCCGGCATCAGCGCAATCGCATATTGTTATCGATCTTGCAGAAGGTGTGGCCGACGAATCGACCGAAACATTCATAAAACTGGTAAATAAAAACACCATCGAAGGGTACCGTTTTTCGAGTGGCTGGGCGGATAGCGCAAGGGTATATTTTGCCGCGGTATTGTCAAAACCCATCGAAAAATTTGCAGTTTATGATACAACCGTGTTACAGCACGGTATCCTATTAAAAGGAAAAAAAGTAAAAGGTGTTATTACTTTTAGCACTAAACAGGGTGAAAAAGTATTGGTAAAAGTGGGCATATCCCCGGTTAGTTCGGCCAATGCTTTGTTAAATATTAATACCGAAATACCTGGTTGGGATTTCAACAAAATCGCTTCGGATGCCACCAGTGGCTGGAATACTGAACTTAATAAGATACAGATCAAAGCAGATTCTTTGTCACAACTTAAAAAGTTTTATACTGCCGCGTATCACACGATGATCGCTCCGTCGGTTTTTAACGATGTTAACGGCGATTATTGGGGTACCGATAAAAAAGTGCATAAAGGTGCGTCGTTTACAAATTTGACCACGTTCTCCTTGTGGGATACTTATCGCGCCGCCAATCCATTGTATACCATTATGCAGCCCGATAGAGTTAACGACATCATAAACACCATGCTGGCTATTTACAAGCAACAAGGAAGGTTACCTGTTTGGCACTTAATGGCTAACGAAACCAATACAATGGTGGGCAACAGTGCGGTGCCTGTGGTCGTTGATGCCTATTTGAAAGGGTTTAAGGGTTTTGATGCGAAGCTGGCTTATGAAGCGGTTAAAACAACTCAAATGCGGGATATGCGCGGACTTAATTTCGTGAAAAAGCTGGGATATATTCCGGCAGATAGCACCGTGGAATCAGTGGCTATGGGGCTTGAATACGCTATTGATGACTGGTGTATTGCCCAAATGGCACTAAAAATGGGCAAACAGGCCGATTACCAATATTTTAGCAAACGGGCCAAATACTACCAGAACTATTTTGATAAGCAAACTGGTTTTATGCGTGGCAAAATATCGGCTACCCAATGGCGCACGCCATTTGATCCCATTAAGGCAAGGCACCAACAAGATGATTTTACCGAAGGCAATTCCTGGCAATATACATGGTTGGTTCCGGAAGACGTTGAAGGTCTGATTGCTTTGCAAGGCGGCGATGGCCCATTTGTAAAAAAACTGGATTCACTTTTCGTAGTCACAGGCGATATGGGGAGTGAGGCATCACCGGATATATCTGGTTTAATTGGTCAGTATGCGCATGGCAATGAGCCGAGCCATCATATTGCTTATTTATACACTTATGCCGGGCAACCCTGGAAAACGGCCGAAAAAGTACGTTATGTAATGGAAAACTTTTACACTACAAACTTCGATGGCATTATCGGCAATGAAGATGTAGGGCAAATGTCGGCCTGGTATGTTCTATCAGCGCTTGGGCTTTACCAGGTAAATCCTGCCAATGGCATGTATGTATTTGGCAGTCCGGTTGTTAACGATGCGGTTATAAATTTACCGAAGGGCAAAAAATTCCATATCGTCGTAAAAAACAATAACGCTGCTAACAAATACATCGACAGTATTGCTTTAAATGGGAAAAAATACACCCATAACTTTTTGTCATATAAGGATTTGACGAGCGGGGGGGAGTTAATTATTACCATGACCAATAAGCCAGGCGACTTTGGTACAGCCCAAGCCGACAGGCCACACTCGCTTAATCAATAAAAGATTAGACTTTCAAAAACCATAGTCATCAATTGTAAATGAATTACAGGTCATTAACTTTCGCTGGGATTTTCGTTTTAACGGTAGTAGTTGTCCTGAATTCATTTACTATGAAAAAAACGGTACACCACCTTAAAGTGGATGATGAGGGGAAGGAATTATTCACCGCGTACTGCGCCAGTTGCCACATGCTACCTGATCCAGGCAGTTTAACAAAGGAAATTTGGAAAAATCATGTCCTGCCCGTTATGGCGAGCCGAATGGGAATCATTTATCCGGGTTATGACCCTTTAAGGGGATTATCGGACGAAGAAAGAGCCATTGTAAAAAAGAACAATATCATACCCGAAAATCCAGCTTTAACGAGTGAAGAATGGACCAAGCTGGTTAATTATATCCTGGTTAACGCGCCGGATAGTGTTAAACTCGACGAAAGACGTTTAACGCGAAATAGTCCCATGACACAATTTGTGCGGGAAGATATTCCTATTGACACCCTGCGCCCCTCCTTAATTACCGGTCTCGAATATAATAATGAAACGAATACTTTGTGGATTGGCAATTATTTCAACAAGGTTTACGAATGGAAATATAATGTAGGTGTAACTAAAACTATCGCTACAGAAAGCCCGGTTGTTGATTTCAATTTTTATAAAGGCAATACTTACTTTACCGAAATTGGCAAATTATATCCTACAGAATTGAGCTTGGGATCCTATGCAAAATATAACGATACATCGGTAACGGCCTTGTTGACCTCACTACATCGCCCCGTACACGCGGAAATCGAAGACCTTAATAACGATGGCGTACCTGAAATTGTGGTTTGTAACTTTGGCAATAAAATTGGAGGCCTATCGCTTTATAAAAAAAACAAAGCAGGTAAGTATGAAGAGCAGGTTTTATTGCCGCTTGCAGGTGCCATTAAATGTTATATAAAAGATATGGACGGTGATGGGAAAAAAGACATCGTAGCCATGTTTGCACAGGGCGAAGAGAGTGTCTGGATTTTTTATCAGAAAGACAATTTGAAATTTAAGGCCAAAAAAGTATTGCGTTTCCCGCCAAATTACGGGACAACCGATATGGTTTTGGTCGACTATAACCACGACGGACGTACCGATATTGTGACTGTGCATGGAGATAATGCCGATTACTCAAATATTCTTAAAGCGTATCACGGTATCCGGTTGAATATTAACCAGGGCAATGATGTATTTAAAGAAAAGTTCTTTTATCCTATTTATGGTGTAACCAAGGTTTTGGCCGAAGATTTTGATAAAGACGGCGATATAGATTTTGCAGCAAGTGCTTTTTTTCCTGAGTTTGGAAAACTGGCGGATGAATCTTTCGTTTACCTGGAAAATATTGATCAGGATAAATTCATTTTTAAACCATATATATTAAAAAGTGACCTCCCACTAAAATCACTTACGCTGGAGAAAGCTGATATTGACGGCGATGGAGATATGGATATTATTGCCGGAAATTTTGCGCAAACACCAGGCCCTGTCCCCGAAGGCCTTGATAAAAAATGGAAAACTGCCAAATACGGTTTAACAATTTTTAAAAATCAACTTTATCAGCCTAAAAAATAATTTTCGGTTCTGATACAAGTTTTGGTCATTTATCAATTTCCTTCAAAAAAAATATCCCCTAAAAAAACAAGCACCCCGTTATCAGCCGGGGTGCTCTTTCAACTAAATCTCAGGTTATCTCACGACCAGAGCTTCTTTGTAACGGATAAAAAATTAAATGGAACACCTTTAAATTATCCGAAAATATTTTTATAAACCGACCTCAAAAAACATTGGTCTGTTAAACCAAGTTGGGATCTAACAATGTGTTTTATCAGTTAATTCGTCCAAAATTTATAGGTAGCAGACTTATAAAACCCCAAAAAAAATGTCATAAATATCGAAAGTCTCAGTCAAAACCGGGCACTTTTTTTATCTCCGACAAAGTTTGTTTTTTCACTTAGGTATACACAAATTACGGGATTTTTGATGGTTAAAAGTTCTACGTTTTTAGCCAATTAATAAGTGATATTGTCAATAATGGAATAAAACATTCGATTGCCATTGATTGTTAAGCTGAATTTTAAGCACTTATTCCACATACTGGACTAATTCCAAAAAAGAGCAACTCAATACACTTAGTCAGTCCCGTTTTTTTAGTATAACGTTAACACTCCCTTAATATTTACAGGTGTTTGCTGATGCAAATCAAAAACAACCACATCGTTTTCGCCTTGTTTAAGCCAGTTGGCAGGGCAATATAGCCGTGTCTGCGGACCAGTGTTCCAATAACGACCCAAATTATGTCCGTTAACCCACATCATTCCCTTTTTGCAATTACTCATATCGAGGTAAGTATCGGCTACACGATCCAGTTTAAACGTGCCTTTGAAGAATACACCGTCGTGAAAATTATCAATATACTTGTTCTGCAAAGATGTAACCCAATGCTCTGTCATGGGTAAATTGTACACTTCCCAATTCATCAGGGTCATACCATTTAGGGTTACCCTGTCGGTAATTCCCTTTCGGTCTATCATATATTGGGCAAAATTTATATGCCCCATATTCTCAACCAGAATATCTAAAACAGGGTCTTTCACATCAGATTCAGGCAGTTTAACGGTCCATTTGCCACCATCGCGGTACACTGTATCCACCAGTTTACCGTTGAGTAGTACCAGCGCATAGTCATGTGGTTCTGTAATGGTCAGCTCCCCGCTTTTGTGTCCGATTAATTTTGTGCGGTACAAAATAAAACCGTGATACTGGCCCATGCTTTCCATTGGTTTTGGTTGCGGCATCAATGTGGGTTTAGGTAATTCATGCCAAACAGAAGTAAAAGGTCTAAGCTGAAACGATGGTATTTCTATAGCCGGAATTGGGGCAGGCACCTCTGGAAGTTTGTTTTTTGAATAAGAAGCTAGCAAATCGCGCAAAGCAAAATATTTTTCTGTAGCCCTCCCCTGTTCGTTTACCGGCGCGTCATAGTCGTAGCTTGTAACATCCGGCTGAAATTGCGTAGGATTAAAAGCATTCGCCCCGGCATTGTATCCAAAATTGGTGCCGCCATGTACCACATATAAATTAAAAGACCGTTTATGATCCATCAAATATTTTACCTCTTTCAATATCTCATCTTTGCCCGTTTTTTGCCAGGGCTCTTTCCAATGTGTTAGCCAACCCGGATAAGTTTCGCTGCTAAAGGCAGGTACGTTCGGATTGTGTTTAGTTGCCTGGTCAAAATCATCGTCACTTGTACCGCTATCCAACCCAATGGCTGCTCCATCTACGCCTCCGGCTTCCAACATAAAAGCTGTGGGGCCATCAGCTGTATAAAACGGCACGTTTATGCCATTACTTACCCAAAGCTGTTTCAGGTTTTCTATATAATTTCTATCATTTCCATAGCTACCATATTCATTTTCAACCTGTACCATTAATATAGGACCGCCATTCGAACACAAAAGTGGTTTTATTTGGATGGAGATATTTTTTACATACCGGCTAACCGCCGACATATACCTTGGATCAGAACACCTGATTTTAATATCGGGTATTTTTAATAAATACGGTGGAAGGCCCCCGAAATCCCATTCACCACATACATAAGGGCCGGGTCTTAGCAAAACCCACATTCCCTCCTGCTGACATATATTGATAAATTCCGCTACGTTCCTGTTTTCTGATTTAAAATCAAATACGCCGGGCTGTTGTTCCAGATAATTCCAGAAAACATAAACAGCTATGGCATTGCAGCCCATTGCTTTAGCCATTTGAACACGCTGCCGCCAGTACATTTTGGGTATACGCGCCGGGTGCATTTCGCCACTGATGATTTGAAATGGTTTGCCATCGAGCAGAAAATCATGTTTCGACAGCGAAAACTTATGTTTTGCTTGCGCAGAGGCCTGATTACAAAGGAAAACGCATAGAACAATTACACCAATTGTTTTTATCGCAGATAAAATCGCTTTCAATTTTTTAAAAATTTAAATATTGTTAACAAAATTTAGCCCGGCTATTTGCCCTTTTTTCAAATCAAGACTAATCATATTTTTCACCGGAGCAGCAGCGTAGGTTTTACCGTTGATCGTAATTTTTACAGTTTTAACATTGTCTGCTACCCTGATTTTAAAATTATTACCGACTATAGCTTTAAGCTTTATGGTGGTGATATTTGAATTTCTCCAAACTGCATCCAATTCCGCGCCGTCACGTGCACGCCAGCCGGTGAAGCTTCCGTCTTTCCATTCGGCAGGTAAGGCCGGCAGCAGTTCCATGTAGCCATTGCTGCTTTGCAAAAGCATCTCCGCAATACCGGCTGTTCCACCAAAATTACCATCGATCTGAAAAGGAGGCCCATCGCATAATAAATTGATATTGGTACCACTGCCATTACTGCTTTTGCGTGAAGGCGTTAATAACAGATGTAAAAGTTTAAGGGCCCTGTCGCCATTGTGCAACCGCGCCCAGAAGTTTACTTTCCAGGCCAGCGACCAACCGGTGCCATCATCTCCCCGCGCCGCGAGCAGGGCTTTTGCCGCGTTACTCAGGGTGGTATCATTGTAACTAATTTCGTTACCCGGATACAGGCCCCACAAAGGCGATACATGCCGGTGATGAGGTTCGGCCTCCGGATAGTCTTGCAACCATTCCATTAACCGGCCTTTTTTACTAATCTGGTCGGGGGGCAAACGTTTTACCGCCGCTTCAAGTTGCTTCCGAAAGCCGGGGTCTGTATTTAATATTTTGTCGGATTGTATGGTGGCATTAAACAAATACCGCACCAGCTGATTATCAATCGTTGGCCCAACACAAACATTCGCCTGTTTTCCATCTGGCAAAATGAATGTATTTTCCGGAGAATTTGAAGGAGCAGTGACTAACCAGCCATGTGTTGGTTCTTTTATCAGCATACTCAAATAAAATTGCGCCGAACCTTTTAGTATAGGATATAGTTTTTTCAAATAAACAGGGTCACGTGTAAACTCATAATGAGCAAAAAGCATCTGGCATAACCATGCCGAACCGGTATTGTAGGCGCCCCATGAATAATCTTCGCCCGGAGAGGTATAACCCCAAATATTAGTAATTACATGAGCAACCCATCCATCACAGCCATAATAAGCTTTCGCGGTTTGCTCGCCGGGTTTAACCAAACCTTCAACCAAATCGAAAAACGGGCCATTGAGCATACCCAAATTCGTCTCCTCCAGGGGCCAATGATTCATCTGGATGTTAATATCCAGGTGATAATCGCCATTCCAGGGAGTTTGTATATTATTTGCCCACAAGCCTTGTAAATTGGGCGGAAGCAAGCCGTTTCTGGTACTGCTAATCAATAAATACCTCCCGTACTGAAAATATAATTCCGGCAAACCTGTATCACCGCCGTCGCTTTTAAAGGCTGACAATCTTTCATCTGTCGGTAAATCGTCCCGATCATTGTTGCCAAGATTTAAAGTTGCTCTTTTAAATAAAGTCTGAAAGTTGTTGATGTGGGCAGTTTTTTCATCGAGATAGGATGAAGCCATAGCATCGTTCAAGACCTTCTCTGTAAAGGCGATAAAATTTGGTCGTTTATAATCGGTAGCGGAAGAAATATAGATAACCGCATTCCTGGCACCTTTAACCTGTAGGGTATCGCTCATACTTGTTAACAAGCCGCCCTCCTGCTTAATGGCTACTTTGGTAAAATATCGCATCCCTTTCCCATCGGTGCCATTATTTAATTGCCCAAACATTTCGAGCTGATTATCATTTACGCTGTCCTTAAACCGTTCGGGCCTGCTAATACCCAGTTTGAAATTTATTTTATTGTTGCCTGACGCTGATAACCGGATAATAATGCAATCGTGGTTAAAACTTGCAAAATACTCGCGCTTATAAACTGTACCATTTAATGTGAAAGTTGTGGTGGCGATTGCACTGTCCAGCGACAAACTTCTCACATAATTATCTGGCATATTGTTGATCTTTCCAGTATCATCATATTGATAATCAAGCGACAAATTCGCCAGTATCTGATAACAGCCATAAGGCACATTTGCACCAGACCCATAACCTGAGCCCTGCCCTTTGCACTTAAAGTATTTACTCATCACTTGCTGGGCCTCGATATTCTTACCCTCGAGCAGTAAAGTTCTTATTTGTGGCAGGTATTGACAAGCACCCGGTAAATCTGCGTCCTGCTTGCCACCCGACCATAACGTAATATCGTTCAAAACCATGTTTTCCTTAAAAACGCCGCCATCGGGCATTATTCCCAATCGCCCGTTTCCAAGTGGGACTGAGGCATCCCAATAGGCCGCAGGAGATTTATACCAGAGGCGCAGCGGTTTGGTTTGCGCATTTCCCCAAAAGGGTATTATTAAAATAAACAGGGAAATTGCGACACGGGAACAATGATGTTTTGGATGGATATTTGTTTTTGTCATGATATTTTAAGCTGGAAACTTCAATTGTTCTTTAACGGTTTTTATCCATTCCTGGGCAATTAACTGGTGGCCGGCTGGCATGGGGTGTATGCCGTCCCAAATCCAGTAATCAGCGGGGGCTTTTTCGCAAGCCGATAAAAAAACATCCTGTAAAGGAATATATACCGCGTTAACCTGCGCGGCCATTTCTTTTACAATTGCCTGTCGCGGTGCCATTTCATTTTGCCACCGGGTTAAATCATTCTTAACTTGCCCGACGGGCAAAACAAAAGGTTCCATTATCACTAATTTGGTGTCGGGCAGTTCCTGTTTGGTTTTGTCTAACAGTGATTGATAGTCCGATTTGAATTGCTCCACCGACCTTGGGTTTTTATTTTTGATAACTCCATACACATCATTAACACCCACCATAATACTCAAAATATCAGGCTTTATACTGATGGCATCCTGTTCCCACCTTGCCGGTAAGTCGAGTACTGTATTGCCGCTGATGCCCCGATTATAAAACATCATGGGCACACCAATATTATTAAACCAAAGCTGGCCCGAAACAATATAGGCGTAACCCTGACCCATAATATGGTTCCAGTCGCTGCTGTTTACCCAGCGGCCGCCATCGGTAATGGAGTCGCCCTGGAATAGAACAGTAACAGGGTTATCGCTTTGTTTATAATTCTGCAATTGCTCGGGCGCTGTCGATGCAAACGCATCTGCCGCCACTAATGAGGCGATTGCGCCTAAACCCATTTGCTTTATAAAATGTCTTCTTTCGGTGTTATGTTCCAATTGTTTGTATTTAATTTGCCTTGAGATAAAAGAATCTGTTTTTCCGTTTCCGGGATAATATTATAAAACACCTAACTCCGCGACTGATACCCCGTTACCACTGACTATATGCCTGACTGTAAACTTAAAATATTTTGCTTTTACGGGTTGGCTCAACATAATGGTTTGTTCTATTGGGTTTGATTTTATATTCGAGAACTCACCTTCAGCTGCCTTGAGCCAGTTTACGCCATCGGTACTCGTCCAAAAAATATAACTATCTACTATGCCATCCGTTTTTTTATCCTGACGGGGCAAATAAGTGAATGCTTTAATCAGTTTTTCTTCACCCAACGAAACGCTAATATCCAGGGGCAGGTTTATACCCGAAGTATTCCAAAAAGTAGCTGGATCATCATCAATGGCATATTGAGCGTTTTCATCCGATGCGTTGGGTGCCAGCACTTTCCAATCCATTTTTGTGAAGCCAAATTGTTTGCTTGTTATATCGCTTTGCATTTTTGCCCCTTCGAAGCTAACAGCTTTGAGTGATCCGCCTTCTTTTAATTCAAAAGGTTTGCTGTAAACTGATGAGCTATAGGTAGGAACCGATCCATCTATAGTATAATGTATGCTTTCAACGGGTGCCACTGTCTCGATAGATACCGTTCCGCTTTTATCCCTTGTAATTATTGGAGCTGTTAAATGAACAGGTTCTTTAAACAAGCCAAAATCGCTTAACGCGATACAAACCGGCGCGTTAATATGAAGCCTTACTTTTGATGAGGTGATGGTTTGTGATAAGCGGATTAAACGACATGCGCCGATAGAGGTCACTTTGGCAATTCGGGTCCAACTACCATTTAACCAGGCATCTACAGCAACTGAATCAATGCGCTGACCTAGTTTAATATTTTCGCGCAAGCGTATTACATTAAAGGTTTTAGGCGCGTGCAGGTTAAGGGTTAGGTCGGCTTTGGTAACCGCATCGTCGGTGGCCCAATAAGAGTAACGGTTGTTATCGGTTAATTTTTGTGGCCCGTAGGCAACATGGTTTTTGCCGCGCACATTGCTTGCCGTAAATGTAGCACCACTTGCAAGGTTTATAGCAAATGTTTTTTTGATGATTTGTCCGAATTGTTTGAGAATACCTACATCTTCACTGGTTAGCTGCCCGCTCTTATCCGGCGAAAGCCCCAAATCTAAACAGGCACTGCGGCCAACACTTTTGTAATACAGATCGACCAACTGATAAACTGATTTTGACTGCCCATCCTGCGATTGATGATAGAACCAGCCTGGGCGGAGGGGCACGTCACATTCGGCCGGGATCCAATACTTCCCATCTCGTGTACCCACCACACTCTCCTCATATTTTACGTTACCGTTGGAAGGTATATCGCCTTCTGCAGCGTGGGGCGTAAACGTTTCCCAGCTGGTTTCGCCAGCATGACCTTCTTCGTTGCCCACCCAACGTACGTCGGGGCCTGCGTCTCCAAAAATGCAGGCACCCGGTTGCATGCTCCGGGTTATGGGCCAGGTATCACTCCAACCATAATAGGAAGACTTATCAATTTTACGCACCTCACGGGCACCACCATAATAACCATCACCACCATTGGCACCATCGTGCCAGGACATAAACAGGGGGCCATAATTGGCATAAAGCTCTTTTAATTGTTTACGATACACATTGGTTACGTACTCCGGTGTGCCATAAACAGGGTTGTTCCTGTCCCATGGAGAGCAATAAATGCCCATTTTCATACCTAATTGCTGACTGGCAAGCTGGTATTCTTTCACCACATCGCCCTGGCCGTTTTTAAACGGACTTTGGCTAATATTATGATCGGTCGTTTTTGTTGGCCAGAGGCAAAAACCATCATGGTGTTTTGCCACCACTACCACTCCATTTATTCCACCAGCCTTCGCTGCACTCAATATCTGCAAGGCACTAAAATGGGTCGGATTAAAAATTTGAGGAGACTCGTCACCATAGCCCCATTCTTTATCCATAAAAGTTGCCATACTAAAATGGACGATACAATACATCTCTGTTTCCTGCCAGCGCAATTGCCGTTGCGTTGGCAGCACGCCGTAAGGTTTTGGGACAGGCTGGCCTAAAGCCATCATACTGCTTGCCAAAAGCAAGGACGCTGTTACTGCTTTTTTTATCATTTTTCTAATTTTTAAACCAGGAGGCTGGTATCTCCTGCGGGTTAGAGCCGTTTATACTATATTTCAATTTCAGCGTAAAGCCACCGCCACCCTCAATGAAATCGAGCGCGAACGATTGCAGACCTTTGCGTAGCGCCACTTGCCCGTTCTTCTCTATTGCCGAATGCAAGCCGTCGTTATTTACCGTTTCGCTGTTGGCAATTTTCAGTACCCCGCCATCATCGCAAGTTAGATAAAAGCTGTAGATACCATCGGCTGGTATGTCGATATAGCCCCGGTATTGTAAGCCGAATGTTGGCGCATTTACCGTTTGTGGAACTATAGCGCCATCTATAGTAAACGTGCTGTCTGGCTTTTTATCACCAATAAACAGCGTGCTTTTAAAAAAGTCTTTGTAGTACGAACAAACCAAACCCGGTTTCAAATTATCGGCCTTTACAGGCTCTGCATAGCTTTCTTTTTTATAGTGGAGTTTATAAATATCGCCTCTTAAACCGTTAGGCATAAATGCTGCCAGCCGTATACTTTGAGAATTGCTGATAACCAACGGCCCTGTAATTTCCGTCGAGGAAGTAGTTGGGATGCTGTTATCGGTAGTATAAAAAATACGCATGTTACCCAGGGGCCTTTTAATTGTCAACGTATCGGCATCAGTAAATACATTTTCGGTAATCATATTGGGCAGGTCGGGTAAACGGTAATGCACTTTTAGCGCATCGAGGCGTTCATATTGCGTGGTTAACCTTTGGGTGTAAGAGGTGTAATCTTCCTGGCGGTTTGTCCACAGCATTTCGGCAAGGGCAGTCATCCGGGGCATTACCATATAATCGGCTCGATTCTCCGATGGTATGCCCTCCGTCCATGTACAAGCCTGCGCACCCACAATTAAACCAGCTTGTTCCGGGCTAACTCCGTTAGGTACGGGGTTAAAATGATACACATTATAAACTGAGTTCTGATCGGGCTGGTTGTCAAAATACAGCGGTTCGCCTGGGGCCATAATAACCTGGTTGCCGTTTTTTACCGCTTTCGCTGGGGCATCCTTTACCCAGGTTCGCCAATACATCACCATCGCGGTGGGGCTGATCCCGCCTTCAATAATTTCATCCCAACCAATAAGCTTACGGCCCCTGGAGTTAAAGAATTTCTCCATCCGGTTGATGAAATAGCTTTGCAGAGCGGGCAGGTCTTTTATGCCTTCACGTTCCATTAACGATTTGCAGGCAGCAGATTTCGCCCAATCGGATCGATCGACCTCATCGCCACCTATGTGGATATATTTGGATGGGAAAATATCCATTATCTCCGAGAAAACGTTTTCGGCAAACTCAAAAGTGGTTTCGTTGCATGGGCAAATTGGCTTGGTGAACAAATCGCCCCATTTGTTTTCGCCATTACAGGTTAAAAACGGATAGGCGTTTATCGCCGCCATCATGTGGCCCGGCATATCAATTTCGGGGATAATGTCGATATGTTTATTGGCAGCATACGCCACCAGTGCTTTCATTTCCACCTGAGTATAGTAACCGCCGTAAAGCGTTTTGCCATCGCGTTGAGTAATATGTTCTTTATCTATTTCAAAATCAGGATTATCTTTCGCTCGTTTCATGCAAGCAGAATCATTTTTGTCGAATGTACGCCATGCTCCCTCTTCTGTTAATTTCGGATATTTCTTTATTTCGATGCGCCAGCCCTGATCGTCTGTCAAGTGCAAATGAAGTTTATTCATTTTGTACAAAGCCATTACATCGATAAATTTTTTAAGATAAGCTATCGAAAAGAAATGCCGCGATACATCCAAATGCATGCCCCGCCATGCATAAGCCGGGGCATCGCTGATTTTTAATGCAGGAAGCGACAGATGTTTGTGAACTGCGCCGCTCTCAATATCCGCAGGTAAAAGTTGCCGGATAGTTTCAATACCATGAAAAATTCCCGCTGCAGAACCGGCAGCTATGGTGATTTTTGTCTGGGTAATTTGAAGATGGTATGCCCCCGGAGCGGTAATAGATGCATCGTGTATAAGCTGAATTGAATGCCCAGAAGGGATAGTGGTAATTTTGGGCTGAACACCTAAACCTTTTTTAATGAGTTGACCAAGTTCACTGGCTTCGGTGCTGAAATGGTCGTAAGGAATTAGAATAGTTGTGTGTGCAGTAATGGTAAAGCTGCCAATTCCTTTTTCCAAATGTTTGGGCATCGGAATCAAGGGCAGATTTTGAGCCTGGCATTGATTTATTAACCAACTCCCGATAATGAAAATTATAAGAAAACACTTCTTCGGCATATTAATGTTTTTAAATGATGGTATAAATGAGAAAATGTGCAAATGATAAAATGAGCAGATGTGCGAATGAGAAAATATGGGAATATGCAGATCAGTAAATTTACAAATGGAAAACCTCTTCAATATTTACGATACGGTCTCCACACTTGCACATTTGGATATCTGCAAATTTACACATCTGCACATTCGCACATCTATACGCATCTGGACATGCGTAACTCTCCTATTGGTTTACAAATAAAGGCTTTGTTCAATAGCTAAAATTCTATGTTTTTGTCCAATTATTAAGCGTTATTGGATTATTCTATTTATATATTTCATAAATTTAGATTTTATAGCTAAACTTTCAATATTTTAGAGGCACCGATTATTTAAACATGAAACCCCAATTATTAAAAGTTTCTAAGGACCAAATCAGTTCGTTTAGCGCCAGGCGGGACGTTACCCCTAATGTGAACAACAGGTGGCATTATCATCCAGAAATTGAATTGATTTTTTTTAAAAAAGGGAATGGTATGCAATTTATTGGCGACAGTATTACGCCATTTTCTTCGGGCGATATTGTTTTGGTAGGTGCAAACCTGCCGCATTACTGGCAATATGATACCAGCTATTTCGGCAACCAGGCAGAAATGACCGCGGATGCTGGCGTAATTCATTTTAACGAACTTTTTTGGGGCGATACATTTTTAAAACTACCCGAAAACAAAGCCATTAGGGACCTGCTGGAAAAATCAAAAAGGGGAATTTGTATTTCGAGGGCTGCTGATGCATCCATTGGTCCGCTAATTGAAAAAATTATTTCCGCAGAAGGATGGCGTAAAATATTTCTGCTGATTGAAGCACTGATAGCGATTGGCGAGTGCAAAGAAAGCAATCTGATGGCATCAATAGGCTTCAGGCATAATTTTTTGGAATCGGAAAAAGACAGGATAAACGCGATTTACAATTACACCATCAGTAATTTTAATAAGAATATTACCCTGAAAGAAATTTCGGAGGTTGCGCATACCAGTCCTAACTCGTTTTGTAAATTCTTTAAATCGCGGAGCCGGAAAACCTTTTCGCAGTTTGTACATGAAATTCGTGTTGGCCATGCCTGCAAGCTTTTAATCGATAACAAATTGACCATAAAGGAAGTATGCTATGAAAGCGGATTCAATAATTTCTCCAGTTTTCATAAGTATTTTAAAGAGTTTAAAGGCCAAACCCCTCTTGCCTATCAAAAAAATTTCTTAGGGCATAATAAGTAATGCGAAGCAAGAGGCAAGGTGCAAGAGTCAAGAAAACAGTAACGCTTTGCAAAATATACCGGGTTAATTAGATTTCCTCCTGTCATTTATCCCACCAAACACGGGCGGCCGGATTAAAATCATTTAGGCCGCCATAAGCTTTTATGGCATTATTAACGTTTACCGAATTATAAGTAAACTCACTTTGAGGATATGGCATTTTTCGGGGTATCGCCCCGGGCGAATTTGAGGGGCCGGTAAGTGTATTCGGATTAGGTATCAATGCTGGGTAGCCCGTCCTACGCCAGTTCGCCCAAACTTCGTCGGCATCAAACATAAAACCTGATACCCAGAATTCTGTGTTAATGAGTGCTATTTGCTGATCAGTATTACCACTCAATGGGTTTTTCGCCAGGTAAGCCGCAATTTGGGCATCACCTATGCTCGGATTACCCGACAGCAAAGCCAACGATTGCATATTTGCGGTAATACCTGCCTGGTAAAACGCATTGGCATCTCCAGTTATAAAGCCTCTCAAAACTGCCTCTGCCTGCAAAAAAGCGACTTCGGCATACGGAAATTCAAAAAAAGGCGTTGCTGCTGGCTGGTATACCGAGTAAGTTACCCGCGTATTTGGCAAAGAATCTGCCGCATTGAAGCTATAACCTACGTATTTTGTGGTATCGGTTGATAAAACTACCCCGCCTTCGTTGGCCCCTTTATCGTACACAGCTCCGTAAATATTTAGCCGGGGGTCGCCGGTTGCCCTCATGTGGCTGATGAGCGTTTTATGTAAAAAAAAGTGTTGATCGGCGAGGCTGTAATTAAAATCATTGGGAGCATTGACATTATGCATCAATACCGGCATATCGGCGTTGCTGCTCATCACTCCATCGTTAACCCCCTCCTGAACCAAAGCTGCCGCCTGTGTGGGGTCAACTTTGATGAGGCGCATTCCAATCCTCAATAGCAACGACGCGGCTAATTTTTTCCAACCACTTGCGCTCCCATTATAAAACTGATCACCCTGAACTAACTGATTACTGTTGTTATTTAATATGACTATCGACTGCCGCAATTCATTAATCATATCGGCATATATAGATTGCTGCGTGTCGTACACTGGCGTGTAGACCAACGAGCCCGCCTGACCAGCCTGAGAATATGGAATATCTCCATAAAAATCGGTCAGTTTCTGAAACACGAATACCCGCCAAATGCGAACGGCCGCATAAGTACTTGCCGACGATGGATCGTTTTTTAATTCGGGTATGATAAATTCCAAATTTCTGACGATTGGATTGTACCAATTGTTCCAATATCTTGATGAAATATTATCGGACAATAAATAGGTTGTACCTGACCAAAATTGTGAATACCCATATTGCATAAAGGCATGGCAATAATTGGTCCGCGGCTCCATATCCTGGGTAGAGGATGTTACCAAAGCATTTGAAAACAGCAGGCCGGGTTTTACCGAACTCACGCCATCGGGGTTTTGATTATAAGCAGCGAAATCTTTTTTACACGATGTTAATAATTGGGTGAGTATGATGCTTGCCCAGATATATATGAATCTATTTTTCATCATTTTCCCATCCTCCCGCTAAAAGCCCACATTTAAGTTAAATCCAAAAGTTCTGCTGGTTGGTAAGCCGCCAGTATCATAACCGAAGCCATTGCCAATACTATCGGACGACTCAGGGTCAAATATAGGCAGATCCTTTTTGATGAAAAACAAGTTCCGTGCTATTAAGGAGAACGTCAGCGATTTAACAGGCCCTTCAACCAATAACTTTTTGGGCACTGCATAACCCAGGGAAATTTGCCGGAGTTTGACAAAAGTACGGCTGAATACCGACATTTGATCGGCATAGTAAGCCAATGTTCCGCCACCATTGTATTGTTGATAGGGGCTAAACGGCAAAGTATTTTTCAAATACACAGGCGCGGCATCCGTCCCCATGTTTACCAAACCACTGGGGATATAATTACCATCCCGGCCTTGTAAACTTGCAAGGGTGTTGCCAAAAAATGATGCCCATCTGTAGCCGTCCTCATAAACATAGCCGCCGAACTGGCCATCGATCAAAAAACTGAATGAGAAGTTTTTATACCTGAATGTGTTGGTTATACCTCCCGACCAATCGGGATTAACGCTGCCCAGGTACGTGTTATTATTAACCAGTAAAGCACCGCTCGCATCGGTTTCCGGGGTGCCGTTTTTATCAAAAGTCAAGGCTCCTTTATCAATAACCACCGCATTCGGCACACTGCTCCCATTAATACTTATGGCCTTGTAAAGCAATTGCCCATCGGCCCCCCTGCGTTCCGGAACCCCAAATATAGAACCAAGCGGATAGCCAACCTGTGCCTGAATATTATAGTAAAAAGAAACACCGTTGGTTAAACTTGGTATTAGCGAAGTTACTTCGTTTTTATTCCGGGCATAATTCACGCTTATATCCCACGAAAAACTTTTCGACTTTATTGCTTTTACGTTTAGCAGCAGCTCAACACCACTGTTGGTCATTGAACCTGCATTTTGATAAGTGCCGTTAAACCCTGTTTCGGCAGGCAGGGCGATTGGCAATAAAAAGTTCTTTGATAGTTTATAATAATACGCGAAGTCGATATACAGCCGGTCCTGGAAAAAATTCAGTTGGGTGCCAATTTCTGTTTCGGTAGTTGTTTCGGGCCTCAAACTTGACGGTGGGTAATTTGCGTTTGATATTACAGCGCCTGATTGGCCGTTCACTACCGGTGTAAACGAAAAACTGAGGTCGGTTTGCTGGGGCGATGGGATACTGCCGGTTTCACCGATAGCTAACCTCAGTTTACCTGATGAAAGTATAGAAGGTTTTATATTGAGCGCATCGGTGAATACAAAACTTAAATTAGCCGATGGATAGAACAAATAATCGATAAAATCGGGCCGGGAGGATGCCAGTGAGGAATACCAATCGTTACGGCCTGTAAGTTCCAGAAACAGGTAGTTTTTATACCCTAACTGTGCCTCTGTAAAAACGGAATTTACTTTATAGCGCGGAACAGTTGTTTGTACCGGCTGCCCGGCGGTTACGTTACTAAAATTCAACAAAGTTGGATCAACAAAGTTGTCTCCGGTTAGCGTCAATGTATTATAAATTGAATTAACCATTTCCCCTCCGGCGAAGGAATTAAAGCTGAAATTATGCCATTTTTTATTAAAGGTTAACATTCCCCGCAAGTCAGTTCGTTGCTGGCCAATGGTAGTAGTTTGCAAAAGCCCGCTGTTGTTGGCCTTGTTATTAGGATAAACGGCAAATAAGCCATCGGTGCTCATCCAGTCTACTCCGGCAACAACATTAACGTGCAAATAATCTGTTATATCGTACGTTGCATTGCCCGATGCCAGTATCCGATTTTGTGACTGATCATTTTTTACTTTTTCTATATCAAAATAAGGATTGGTGTAGGTGTACAGATAGTTCCCGTTGGTATCTTTTTCATCGAGGAAACTAATATCCGTTGTATTGTCTGATCGTACAAAATACTTAGAAAATGATCCCCTGTCATCGCCACGTAACAGCGGCGCGTTTAAGCGAAGCGTACGCGATGCATCGAGCTTAAAGTCGGTATGCAGCTTTGCGCCGTAATCCTGAACTGTTCTCATCGATATATTGTAACGCTCATAACCTTCGCCCGGAGTTGGCATATTATCCCTGGTATCCGAAAGGGATACACGGGTAGAGCCATTCTCGGTACTCTTAGTTAAGGCAATGCTATTGGTGGACGTAAAACCGGTCTTGAAAAATATATCGAACCTTTCCGAGGCTGTTTGGGCCAGGTAAGGCCCCATTTTCCCGTCGGCACCCAAAACCTCCTGACCTTGTATTTTCACTCCCCACGATTCAGCCGTGAGGTAATTATCGTTAGTTATGCTATTGGCGGCGGTATAAACCTGACCATTGGTACCTCTTCCGTATTGGTATTGCAGGCCGTCGTAAGGCACCATCCTTTCTAAAACACTATTATTGTTAAACACAATGTCCCAACCAGGTTGTTTTAATCCTTTTTTGGTGGTGACCAAAATCACCCCTGCCTGTGCCCCCCCGCCGTACAAGGCTGCAGCCGAAGCACCTTTCAACACACTGATAGATTCAATATCATCCGGGTTAATAAACGACAAGCCGTCACCGGGATCCGAGCCTCCATATATTTTTCCCGGATCATCGGTATTTTCGCGTGTTACGCTGTTTATCGGTACGCCATCAACCACATATAGCGGCTGATTTGGCCCGCCGAACGACGAATACCCGCGCAATATAACCCGCGAAGACCCACCAGGACCGTTTGGCGGCGATTGAACAATCAAACCGGCAACTTTACCGGCAAGGGCATTTACAAATGTGGGCTCACGGGTGAGGGCAACCTCGTCGCCGTCGACGGCTGTTACCGAATAGCCCAGGCTTCGTTCTTCCTTTTTCACGCCCAACGCAGTTACGATTACTTCGTTTAATGCATTTGACGGCGATAAAGTTATCATTAGTGGGGCATTATCTACTCTCACTTCTTTGGTGACACAGCCTATATAACTAACTATTAAAACACCGACCTCAGGGGCATCAATATTAAACTCGCCATTTGAGCCGGTGATTGTACCCAATGTACTTCCTTTTATTTTTATGGTAGCACCAGGCAACACTTTCCCCATTTCATCAGTAACCCGGCCCGCTGTTTTAACGATATTTAAGCGTTCTTCTATAGAAAAAATGACGATAAGGTGGTTTTGAAGTTCCACGTAAGTGAAACCCGAGTTTGCCAGTATTTCGTCCAGCACGGCGGTTACTTCTTTGTTCACCACATTAATGGTCACCTTTTTATCAAACGGTATTTTACGCTCGCTGTACACGAAATGATAAATACTTTGCTGCTCGATACTGGTCAATACTTTCTTAAAATCTGTTGCCTTTAAATTTAGCGTAACCGTAGTTTGCGAATATGCATTCGTAATAGCTTGCAGGTTCAAGAATAATATGAATGCCAGGGTTAATCTCATTATTAACAGGGGGGTCTGATAACGAACATCTTGCTTTTACGCCCAAAAGATGCACAAAAAAAATTACATTTTATACCCCAATAAGGTACAGAAATAAAGATACTTAATTAACAAGCCAGCGGGATAAGAGTCCTGCTTCGCGACCACGCGGAAATTATCGCTCTCGAGGGAGCTACTTTAGAAATTTTATTTTAGTAAATTTTTACAATAGGCATTGAGGTTTAGTAAATTAATACAGTTGATTTATCGATTTTATATTGGAACTTTTCGGTTATCTGGAGGGCGGCAAGTGCCTGGTTGAGTGTTTCATTCTCAAAAACGCCATCGAAACGGTACTGTTTCACTTGTTCATTGTTAATAGTGATGTTAACGCCGTACCAACGCTGCAAACGCAGCGCAAGCGTCACAAAATCCTCGTTACGAAATATCAATTTATTTTTTAGCCAGGAGGTTTCCACTGCTGTGGTATCTTTGCTATTTAAATAAGTGAGCTTTGTCAACATATACTGGGATGTTTTATCTTTAATATCGCTGGTTCCGGTATTATTTTGCTGAGGTTCTGTAGCAACTTCCTGGTTGTTTTTCAGGATTAGTTTATCATCGGGTTTTAATATAATGCGATCAGATTGCTGGTTGTTTAATGTTACCTCTATCCTGCCTCTTATTAAGGTTGTTTCGCTGGTAAAATCACCGGGATATGCCTTTACATTAAATGCCGTACCTAAAACTTTAATATTCATTTTCCCGGTATGAATAATAAAAGGGTGTTCATGATCTTTATAAACATCAAAAAAAGCTTCCCCCGAAAGGTAAACTTCCCTTGTTTTACTGCTAAAAGAGCGCGGATATTTCAAGGTACTTTCGGAGTTAAGGGTCACCTGAGTGCCATCGGTAAGGGTGATAACCGAACGGCTCTGAGGTTTGGTAACAATACTATCTAAACCTACAGTATCAGCGGCAAAGTTCCCATTTAGCTGCGTTTTCAATTGAAACAAAATAATACTGCCGAACACAACCAATATAGCGGCGGCTATGCCTGGCCACATAAACCTGCTCTTCCCTGCTACCGGAAGTTCTGCCAGTTCCGTAGCTTGTTCAGGAACTTCAATCCGGCTTATTATCTTTTCAAACAGCTTTGCGCTATTACTTTCCTGCTTATCTTTTTGTTCCCAAAAGCCTTTAAAAACCTCGTATTGTTTTCTATTTGCTTCATCCGCGACCAAAAACTCCTGAAATTCTTTAAATTCAGCTTCACTTATCTCATGCGATAATTGTTTAGTGAGTAACTCTATGAACCTATCTTCCACCATTTCGGCCTTTACAATAATTTATAAAGATAAGACAACAGTTTTAAACAAAATGATACAGGTTTAAATAAATATTTTTCAATTTGGAAACAAGGCCGGGAACTGACAAAAGATTCGCGTCGGTCGACAGTCGAGAAAAAAACTGACCGGGCATAAATAAAACACTTGTTTTCTTATTGAAATTGTTTGTAAAATTACACAGTAATCAAGCCCCATGAATATCACAGATAAAAAAGATCAATTAGCTAAACTTGGGTTGGGTATGGAAATATTGAACCCTTATCGCGAGCCGCACCGGTTTTACCATACCGTTGAGCATTTGGATGATTTATGCGATCAATTGGAAAAAAAGGGGTTTGGCGACAATGATGCGCTGCTTTTGGCAACCGTATTCCATGATATTATTTATGATCCGCGTTCGGCGACAAATGAGGAAGACTCGGTACGCTATTTTAACAATACTTTTAATGGCGACCAATTATTAAAAGATGAAGTAACTGGCATCATTCTCGACACAAAAACCCATAAACCTAATAGCGAACTATCACATATATTCTGTCAGGCTGACCTGAATATTCTGAACCAGCCTTTTGATAAGTTATTAAAATATGAACAGCAGATATTTAAAGAATTTCAGTTTGTTGATTATGCCGTTTACAAAGAAAAAAGGGTTGAAGTGCTCAAAAGCCTTCAGCACTCTGTAAATAACCCTGCCCTCGAATATTTAATTGATTATGTTAATTTTCGTGAACCGCGTATTGCTGTTTACCCTGGCAGCTTTAACCCTTTCCACAAAGGGCACTATAACATATTACAAAAGGCCGAGCAAATATTTGATAAGGTAATTATTGCACGGGGCATAAACCCCGGTAAGGATAAAGCCAGTTACGATTTTCCTGAAATTTTGAAATACCGCCAAATAGCCAGCTACGAAGGGTTACTTACCGATTTTATCAGCAGTTTGGGCTATGATGTCACCATAATTCGAGGACTGAGGAATGGCTCCGACCTGCAATACGAGTTAAACCAGTACCGCTACTTACAGGAGTTAAGCGATAAAAGTATAAATTTAATCGCCATTTTTTGCGATATGGAGTTCGAACACATCTCAAGCACCGGCATCAGACAACTGGAAAAATATGGTAAAGCGGGAGATTATTTGGTTTAGCGGGTTGGTTGATTTTCAGCAGTGACCGGACGAAGGGAATACCAACGTATCGCACCATTAAAAATCCTAACGGCATACAGGTAGGGGCATCAATGCGCCCTCACCTTGTATTCAAACCATGCAAACAGGCGGTGTGACATATTCACTAATGCCGATTCATTAGGACATGTTCAACAGTGCATGTAACCACTACGTTTTTAAATGAAATCCATATCCACGTCATTTAGATTTTCAGTTGGAAAGTTATATTTGTCGATCAACTCTTTTTCCGTAAAGGTAAAACCTTGCGGATTAATAAACTGCTCAATGACATCGTCGAGTTCATCATATTTTCCTACGAGGTTATGTGAAATGGAATTTGTTATGTAAATGGAGAAGAGGGACGTTGGTGAACTGGCCTCCAGCCAACCCGAGTTAAATGTTAATAGACTTCTGATCTGCGATTTAAAGTCAATTAGCTTTGGAAAAATAAAAACCAGTTCTTCTAGTCGAACCTGTCGTTCCTGATCAATAATACCATTCTTATTTTTTGCAAAATCTTTAATAAACTGAAAAAGGCCAGTGTATTCGGTTACCGACCGGGTTTTAATAAAATCGCCCCTTAAAAACGCCTCGATAGATTTTTTTTGATGATCGTCGAATATCGATCTTGTTTTGCTTATTATATTTTGGTTTACTTGTGAAGGACAAAATGCATGTAATAAGGCATCAATTTGCCTCAACCTAATATGCCTGGGCGGATTCGACTTCAATGATCTCAAATTCCACTCCTTTGAATTTGGAGTCATCGATGTAAAGTCCAATATTTTGTCGAGCAAATCAATTGCCGAGTATACTTTTGGGTTTGTTGCCATTTTTATTACCTGATAATTGGCCAGCAAATTAGTAAATAGAGGACGATCCTAAAGGCAAAAAACATGAGTTTATTATTTAGGTCGGCCTGCACTTCAAGTCCCTGGTTAAGTGACCTTGGAATTAGAAATCTGAACCAACAAACTTCGAATAACAGGCCTTAATAAATTTGCCTAATCTTCACCTTCTATGGTAATATTAACGGTTTCACTTCCGATGGACAAGCCGAGTAATAGTTCTGTGGATTCCGGTTCACTATCTACAATTATCAATTTATATCTGTTCCTTTCTTTTGAAAAGTCGATATCTTCAATTGACTTGATCCGAAGAGTAAGGTCGATGGTCGAATTTAGCGGCAGGTTAACAAACCAATCGGCTTCAATTTTACCTTCGATTAACTCACCAATGAGGTAAAATTCATTTCGATTATTAATAGCAAAACTATCTACAACAGCAAATACACCTTCTATCGATTTAGTTTTCATATGTCTCCAAATTAACACAAAAATGATGCAATATTACTAACATCAAATTTTAAATAAATTACACGGGTAGCCTAAAGTTTGCCAGTTGTTAAATTCGCAATATTAAACCTCCGCAGCGATATTTGGGCCGCTATTCAAACATGTACTATTTTGAAGCTTCTATCCTACCTCTTTTTACCCCAAACCGCTGTACCTACATTATTTAAACCTGTAAATACCAACGTAGTGGCAACACTATTTTCCCAATCTCTTTCGCGCGATACCATTACGTTATCGGTAGTTCCAGTGCTCCAGGTTAACTTTAGCAGTGGTGCTGTGTATGTCCATTTATTGGCGCTATTTCCGTTGATGGAACCATCGGCACCTAAAGTAATTTGCGCAGCCACCTGAAAATCGGGCGAGATTTGTTCGTTACCGTACCCTGGAACAATTTGATAATCCATTTCAATGCGTTCCCAGGTACCGGCTATGTCACTGGTAGCCACTGTAGTTTGGGCCACGTTGGCATACCTTTCGGGAGAAACTACCGGCCAACCGTCGGCTGTCCACGAAATTTTGCGGATATGCAGGTCCATGTAGTACGAGTCTACACCCGGACGCCCATTGTGCCCCATATAAAACTGACCATTGCCATCGTCAAAAACACAACCGCCCGCTGTACCTTGCCAACCACCGTGACCGATAAACTGATAAGGCGCAATAATCATCGGCCCGTGATCAACATTGGTATTCATGTCGACTCCGTTATAGTCGTAAAACGGCCCCTGTGGGTTATCTGCACGGCCAACGCGCTCGTTATACTTTGTTTGGAGCCAATCGTACGAGATAAACAAAAAATATTTATTCAAGGTTGGGTTGTATATAATTTCCGAGCCTTCGATGTTACCATTGTAAACACCATTGGTAAAGCCCCGGTTTGCCACCCTGACACCCTTATCACCAGCCGTAGCTGCCAGCCCGGTGCTTGGGTCTATTTTTAATGTATAAATACCATCCCATGCCGAACCATAATACATCCATTGATCGCCGGAAGGTGTTGTAACCACGGTAGGATCAATAGAGTTAGTTTGCACGATGTTATTATCGGTAGAGGTTTCGACAATACCTCTTTCGGTCCAGGGGCCCTCGGGCGATGATGCCGTTGCCAAACCGATTACGCTTAACCTGGCCACAGCCGATGAAAGCGAATAATATAGCCTGTATTCGCTACCCTGCTTTAAAATATATGGTGCCCATAGCGCGTCAAACGGTGTACCACCTTGCGATGTAATATATTGCGATCCTAGTGCTGGTAACGATGAAAACACCCAGCCCACAAATTCCCATTGCACGAGGTCTTTTGATTTCCTGATTTGGATGCCTGATCGCACGGTGATACCAAAACCCACATCGGTGCTATAGCAGTAATAGTAATCACCAAACTTTTTAATAGACGGATCGTGCACATTATAAACCGACCATTTTGGATAGTAGGTAAATGGTGTAATAGCGCCGTAAGTATCAGTAATAGTATTTATATCAAAAGCGGGCGTTACCTGCGTAGTGGTATCGGTTGGATTATTAGCTGGTGTGGGGCTATTTTTTTTACATGACGATAATAAAGCAATTATTATCAGGCTGCTGTACAGATACTTTTTTATGATCATGGCTATGGAATTAGCATAAAATGAACAAAATAGCTGCGCAATTAATTGCGCAGCTACCGATTATTTATTAGTAAGTCGGGTTTTGAACCACACCCGGATTGGTTTGAAGCTCTTCGAGCGGGATAGGCAAGTACTCCCTTCCCGGAACATAAGTATTGAATTCAGGATCCCTTGATTTTAACCATGCAAGCTTGATTGGATCATATAACCATCCCCAGCGAACAATATCGTCGAAACGGTGACCTTCCAATGAAAATTCCAGAAAACGTTCGTGAGCAATCTGATCGCGCATCTGTGACTGGGTCATCCCTGGGTTAACAGTTGCCAAATCGGGTAATCCTACGCGGTCGCGTACCTGCTGAATATACGGGTAAGCCTGGCTTGTGCTACCTAATTCGTTAAGACATTCGGCATACATCAGCAACACATCGGCATATCGCATCATGCGTTCATTGATGCCCGAGCGCCAATCGTATTCATTTGGTTGTCCGCTATCGCCGTTTTCATATTTATGGCAAAACACCGCATTTAACGAAGAACTACCAGCATAAGCAGTTGCAAAGCTTTGGCCGTAAAGCATTTCTCCGGGCTTGTTATAATACATGGTCACATCTAAACGTGGGTCAACACCGCCAGTTTTGGTAGGTTCGATCAAATAGTCATTATAAAGTGCCTTAGTGGGTTGCACATCGCCAAAACCAAAACTAAACGCTCCAAAAGTAATTGCGCGGGCACTGGTATGTCCCCAAGTTGAACCTGGGTCACCGCCCCAGCCTAAATCTGTACCACCATCGCGGGTAAACTGAACTTCGAAAATCGATTCAGCATTATTTTCGGCATTGGTAAAGAAATTATCATAGTAATTAGGCATCAAGCTATAAGTACCCATATCGATAACTGCCTTAAATTGAGTGGCGGCATCGGTAAAATCTTTTGTAAATAAATATGTTTTACCTAAATACGCGATAGCTGCACCCTTGGTAGCCCTACCCACCTGATTGTCGACGGTACCCAAATTAGCGTAACTTACCGGTAACAAATTCGCGGCATTTTTAAAATCGCTGATTACCTGTTGCCAAACTACACTCTGTGGTTGTTGTTTCGCGGTATAGTCAGCAGGGCCGCCTGCTGGTTTTAGCGGCATGGGTACATTCTTGTAAAAATCGGCTAAATGGAAATAGTATAAGCCGCGTAAAAAGTAGGCCTGACCCAATACCCTGTTTTTAAGATCTGCATCCATTGAAATCCCGGGTACATATTGAAGAACTTCGTTAGCACGTAAAATACCCTGGTAATAGGCCGTCCAGGCAATTGATGATGTAAAACCGGTCGAGATAATATTGAATTTACCGCAATTATAAATCTGATCCCAGGGACTGTTACTTGTGGCATCGTCACCACGGGTATTTTGAATCACTGGAGTAAACCGCATATACGAACCATCGATAATTAAACTTCCGTAAACCGCGTTAACACCCGCCATCGCGTCTGCGGAGGTTTGCCAAAACGTTTGCGTTGTTTGCGCGTTAGGATTTACCGTATTTAAATCACTTTTTTTGCAGCTTACTGTAAATATTAATAATACTGTAATTGCCGCTATATTTTTATTGAAAATCTTTTTCATTATAATAAATATTAAAACTGTTAATATTAAAGACCTATTTGTACACCTAATAATATGGTACGCGGATTAGGGAATGAACCATAATCGAAGCCTCTGTTCAGCGTTCCGTCATTAATAAAATCAGGATCAAATCCTTTGTATTTGGATAAGGTATATAAATTTTGGGCCGAAAGGTATACACGGAAGCGGTTAAATACATGCGTTCTGTTAAGTATTGCGGCAGGTATAGTATAACCCAACTGTGCGGTTTGGATACGTGCGTAAGATGCATCTTGTATAAACCGGTCGGAGTTCCTTCCGTTCGCGTTAGGATCGCCGATAATTGGCCTTGGCACATTGGTGTTTGTATTGGTTGGGGTCCAGAAATTCAACTCGTCTGTAGAGGCATTGGTGTATTGCCCGGTCATTAAGCCCTGGTAAACACCATCAGCTATTTTGCTGCCTGTATTGCCCTGAATAAAAATAGATGCATCAAAAGTTTTATAGTTAGCGGTAAGGTTTAAACCAAAATAAAACTTAGGTATGGCCGAACCCAAATAGGTTTGGTCATTGCCATCGATAACGCCATCTTTATTTAAATCTTTGAATTTAATATCGCCTACGCTGGCACCTGTTTGCGTGGCGTGGTTCGCCAGATCGGCGGCATTCTGAAAAATACCTTGCGTAACATACCCATAAAGCTCCCCAACTTCGTGGCCAACTGCGGTTTTGCTATATGCGCCGTAGATTGGGTTGTTACCGTTACCTAAAGCTAATACTTTATTTGCAAGTGTTGAAGCATTAAGACTGATGTCGTAGTGAAAATCACCTTTGGTTTTGCTATGATAAGTTACTAAAAACTCAAACCCTTTATTGGTAAATGTAGCCCCATTAACATACGGAGTGTTAATTGCCCCTACTGAAAGTGGGATGGGTACCGGTAATAGGATACCGTTAATTTTGTTTTCGTAGTACTCGGCCGTAAACGCTAACTGATCGTTGAGCATACTTAAATCAATGCCTATATTTTTAGTCTGTTTTTGTTCCCATGTGGCATTTTGATTAAATACTTGTGTTTGTGTAGTACCAGACACGATTGAGGTGCTGTTACCTGTACTAAAAGCATAACCAGCGTTAGGGTTAACAATAGTTTGGTATGGATAATAGCCTTCAACAGTCAAAGCCTCGACATTACCCTGAACACCAAGGCCAGCACGCAATTTCAATGCAGTTATTACATCAGGCAAGTGAATAAAATGTTCTCTATTAATATTCCACCCCACAGAAATACCGCCGAAATCTCCATAACGCTTAGCTTCGGTAAGTAGTGAGCTACCATCTCTCCTGAAGTTAGCCGTGATCAAATAGCGTTCATCATAATTATAGGTGAAACGCCCGAATACTGGCGAATAAAAATAACGCACACCACTATTACCAAGTACAGACTTATCTGCAAGGGTGCTAACATTATCAAAAGCTTGCAAATATGGTTGGGTTAACCCGGTAGCAAAGCCAAATATACTGCTGTTACTGTCTTTCTGGTAGGCGGTACCGGCGAGCAACTCTACATTATGTTTACCCACGGCAAACTTATAATTTAAGGTGTTTTCTATAAGTGAAGTAAAAGCAGCACTCCTGCCGTTGCTGTAATAAGCAGAAATACTTGGATAAAACCAGCCTAAATCATAAGCCGGTTCAAAATAATAGCTACTGAAATCAGTTCGGTCGTAGCTAACACTTAGCCGGTAGGTTAAATTCTTTGCTAAAGCTAATTCGGCCCAGCCCGAGCCTAAAAAACGGTCGTGCTGACTTGTGTTTGTAATTAGGTTGTTTACGCCGATAATATTTAAGGAGATTGCCCTTTGGGAGTTCTGGTCTACACCGCCATAGCCGCCTAAACGATTTGGATCATAAACAGGCATGGTTGGAATTGCATCTACAAGGTCTACAATTTCGTTTCCCGTCCCATGCAAACGCGGGTAAGCGAGGTTTCTGTAATCCGCTTCTGTAAAAGATATCTTTGTCCCGTAAGAAAATATACCTTTTTTCCCCTGCATACTGGCACTTACGTTATAACGCTGATAATTGGGCCCCGCAACAGTAGTACCCGTTTGATTGTAGTAGCCCAAAGCTACGTTGTATGATGTAAATTCATTACCGCCCGAAAAGCTAAGGTCGTGGTTTTGGGTAATGCCCGTTTTAAAGGCCGCCTTTTGCCAGTTTGTATTCACATTGCTGATGAACAGGCTCGACGTTGGATCATTTCCGGGTGCTAAAGATAAACCGGCATTTGTTTCAGCCGCGTCCGCTATTTTTTGGTAGCCAGTCCTGTCTGTAACCGATAATTCTTTCGGGTTATCATTAACACCGTAGTACCCATTATAATTGATTTTAAGCGGTCCGTTCTTTCCTTTTTTTGTTGTAATAATTATCACCCCATTTGCTCCCCTAAAACCATAAATGGCACCTGCAGACCCATCTTTTATAACCTGCAGACTTTCAATTTCACCCGTAGGGAAATCAAAAGGTGTCATAGTTGGTACACCATCAATTATATACAAGGGGTTATTATTAATTAATGAACTTACGCCCCGGATGTGGATCGCAACACCTTCGCCGGGTACACCCGAACCGTTTACTTCAACACCGGCAACCTGGCCTTGTAATTCCCTGGCTACGTCAAACGTCACTCTTTTATCGGCATCTTTTAGGTTAACCACGGCCACAGATCCAGTAAGGTTCTCTTTTTTCTGCGATCCGTAACCAACTACAACCACTTCGTTCAGCGCATTAGCCGCGGCTTTAAGTTGTACGTTTACAGTATTATTACCATTGGCTAAAACCTCTTGCGTATTGTATCCGATAAAGGAAAAAACAAGGGTAACATTATTAGCATTCGCATCTGGGATATTTAACGAATACTTGCCAAATAAATCGGTCAAAGTGCCTAAAGTGGACCCTTTAATTTTCACTGTTACCCCTGGCATCGGCAGATCATTTTCATCGGTAACCTTTCCGGTGAGTGTTGTTGCCGAAACGGTCATTCCTTTTACAGAAAGGATAACCAGGTTATTTCCGCTCAGTGTGTACCCAAGATTGGTTTTATCAAGCAAGATGTTCATTACCTCCTCAAGCGAGGCATCTTTAACATTTAAACTTGCGGGTAAATCATTCTTTATCAGCACGTCGTCATTATACAAAAAGTGATAGTCGGATTTTTTCTCAATTTCCTTGAGTGCCTTTTTCAAGGAAACATTCTCAAAACTGACGTTTATTTTCGTCTGACCATATCCTTTCGAAAAAGCCTGCAACGACGCGGCAATTATCAGAATAAGGATAAATTTTAACATAAGAATAACTTTCAAAAATTGGTTCAACCGCAATTTATTAATGCGGTTTGCATTTTTTTTCATAATTTAGCATTAAAGTTGTTTAACTATTTGGTTTTCTAAAGGGCTGGTAGTTAATACATACCACTACACGGGGGGATGCGTCAACATTTCCCCGTTTCTTATTTTGGTTTAGTTAGATAGCTATTTACCCATAGGCTGTTTAATATTGGTTTTCATATTTAATAAATTTCAATTTGATTATTCTCGGTTTTATAATGGAAATAGGTTGTGGTTTGTAATGCTTTTAAAGCTTTACCGATAGATTCATTCTGAAATCTGCCCGTAAATCTTAATCTTTTTAACGCGTCGTTTTTAAAAACAATCGTAACATCATAGCGGCGTTCTAGCTTTTCGGCTATACTTTCAAATTCTTCCGCGTCAAAGGCCAGTTTATTTTCGAGCCAAAGGGCTTCCGAGGGCAATGTGTCATTTTTGGCCTGATGTATCCTGCTTAACGCGATAAGTGGAATTTCTTCGGCTACCTGCTCCGATCCTGTACTTGCTACTGTCTTCCTCGCCGCCGGTTCGTTGTTTATAATGGTTAACTTTTCCGAAGCTTTCAGGATGATTTTTTTTTCTGGATTTTTCAAAACTGTTAGCTCAATCTGGCCGCGGATTAGTGCCGCTTCAGATGTTTTATCTTTTTCATAGGCCCTGATATTGAATTCCGTGCCGAGTACCCTGATACTAATGGTGGAAGTTGTTACTATAAAGGGGTGCTGTGCATCTTTCACAACATCAAAAAAAGCTTCACCGGTAAGGGAGACTTTCCTGAATTCGGTGCCGTAATTGGCGCCGTAAACTAACTTACTGCCCGCGTTTAGCCATACTTTAGTACCATCGGGTAATTGAATTTTGCTGAAGCCGCTTTTAGGTGCTATTATTTCATTATTCCGGCCATTGTCGGCGTTGTGGCTACGTGTAAACCAAAAAAATCCTAATAGTAAAGTTGCGGCCACAAACCAGGAGGAGAATTTTATAATTTTGGTAATAGTAAGACCTGGGGTATCTACCTGCGGACTAAGGGTTGATGTTTCAGCCTCTTCTGCCAAAGTGAGTTTATCTTCAAAAGCCCGCCATTTTTGTTCTAGCTTTTCGTCGGCTTTTGTTTGATGCTCATTCTTCCAAATTTCTTCTAATAACTGTAGCGGATATCTGTCTGCCGGTCCTTCCTGTAGCAATTCTTCAAGTTCAAGTAATTCTTCCGGAGAAGCTTCACCATTTAACTTTTTACCAATAAGGGTCCAAACATTATTAATCATTATATACGGCTCTAATTATAAAGACTGTAAATAATGAAAACACCCTGGTCAAAAAATCATTTTTTTTGAAAAAGAATAGTTGCCGCGGGCTCGGCGATTGATTTTTGTGAATTTTCGATATCCAGGGCTAAACGTTTCAAGGCATTTCCCATGTGATACTCAACGGTTTTAATAGAAATATCCAAAAGTTCGGCAACCTCCCTGTATTTTAAACCATCTTCTCGCAATAGTTTAAATACCAGTTTAGATTGCTCGGGAAGTTTATTTAATGAAGTATTGATAATTTTTGTAAGGTCCTCGCAAATAACTTTGTCCTCACCGGTGGCTGACGAATCAATAATTTCGATATTAACGTCAACGATATCAATATTTTTAACTTGTGGCCTGGAAAGGTAAGTAAGCGATTTATTTTTTATGGCGGTATAACAATAATAAGTAAAGGTATTGATCATTGTCAATCGATCACGCTGGAGCCAAAGATTCAAAAAAACATCATCAGTTATTTCTTCTGCCGCTTCGTCTAACTTCACAAAAGATTTAGCCAGACTGAATAACTTATTATAGTATAATAAATACAGACGTTTGAAAGATGCCCTGCTGTTGTTTAAAGCAATCTCACGCAATAAATCTTTTATCTCCTGGTCGGGCATCTGGTCTTTTGCTTTATTAAATCAAAAAGTACAAATAATTCTAAATCAATTTATTGTTTGACAAGAAAATCGGATTCATAGGCAACATTGCCTTTAACATCGATCTTTTTATTTGTCAAAAAAATAACGCTATAAACCGGTATCCGATTAGTTAAAACATTGTGCATTCGCAAAAAATTATTACTTGGTCTATTGGTTTATATATAGTACAGTTTTAACTGCTGCTAATTAAAAACTAAGGTAGTATAATTATTTTAATTGTGAAATAAACACTTAAAATAATTTGAATTTATTTTAGAGCCAGACTTGCGTCTAAAAATGATATACCAGCTTCAAAGGATTGAAACCAAAGCGTACCATTTTGTGTAGTCCTTGTGCTGCCAGTCGTTAACAAACACTAATACCTCTATTCTGTTGCCGGCGCGGCTACAACTGGCCAACCATTCACCCACTTCAGTTTTTCTATTCTTAGTTTAGAAATGCCCCGGTCGGCGGCATCGTACCCATGAAATATTAAATAGTCGGTACCATCAAAATTGCAAACAGCGTTATGACCAACACCGTACCAGTTTTTATCGCCCGCTAAAACTAAAGTCCCTCCTCCTTTTGCCATCGGCTCACCTTTATCGTCAAGGTATGGCCCAGTGACATTTTTCGAACGCCCAACAATCATTTTGTACGTACTTTTTGGCCCCCGGCAGCAGTAATCAATCGATGCAAATAGATAAAAATATTGATGACGCCTATAAATAAATGGTGCCTCAATGGCATTGCCGCCCGCGTCAACCGGGTTGCCGTCCACGGCAGGGAGGTTTCCTTTTATGGTGGTATCTTTTTTGCGGCTTGCAATGGTAGGCAGATTATCCAAACCTTCGGCGACGCTCAACCTGTCTTCGTTTAATTTTATAATTTTTAATCCTTCCCAAAATGAACCGAAGGCGAGGTAAGGTGTCCCGTTTTTATCCACGATCAGGTTTGGATCAATGGCATTCCAATTATTTTGGCCTGGAACTGATTGTATGATCTTACCATGATCTACCCATTTATAGTTTATATCATTGGTATGCAATGTGATATTTGTCGCCAAACCTATACAAGATGTATTTTTGCCGAAAGCCGACACCGCATAATATAAATAATACAGCCCTTTATAGTACGAAATATCCGGCGCCCATATATGGTTGTCAAAGCCCCGAATAGCATCTACAGCCCATTGCGGCGCTGTATCAAAAACCCGCTTTTCGGCTTTCCAATGTATCCTATCAGGCGACGACCACATGGCTATACCCCGGCCTGTACAAAAAATATAATACAGGCTATCCTGCTTAATCATTACCGGATCATGTACCGATATATTGGTTAGCTGTTGAGCATAACCAAAACCGGTACACAATAAAGACAGTAATAAGCCGGTTAGTATTTTTCTCATGCCCGTTCTATTTTGTTATTCTTATTCGGATAACGTTAAATGAGTAAGGCTTTAGCACTAATTTCAATGTATTCCCCGAAAGGTTAGCCTGTTGTTCCTGCGGACTAACGGCCTTCGGCTCTGCAATTGAGTTCACGGCATTCAGGTCATCACTTTGCAGACTGGTGATGGTTGCTGTTGTACTGACACCTTTAACACCATCAATTATCAGACTGGTTTTTTGTTCGTTGGAACCCGTATTAATTACCTTGATCACCACATCGTCGGTTCTTGAGTCGAGCACGGCCGAAGCATAACAACCATCTTGCCCGGTAACGGTCTGATTATTTAGCGTTATGGGGACAACCTCTGTACCTTTATTTAATGAAAATAATTGCTGTACGTAGTAATCTGGCGTGCCATACGAGGTAAGATTATCAAACCAAATCAAATCTGGGGTCCATTGCCAGCCCTCTACATGTGCAAACAACGGCGCGTACGATGCCATGTTCACCACATCGGCGTTGCGTTCGAGCCCGGTCATAAACGCGGCTTCGGATATTGCAGATTGCCAATTATTTTTATTTAGAGGACTCACAGTTGCCACACTTTGCGCTGCATATTCGCCTGCGAATATTTTAGGTCCTTTACGATCGTAGTTATCATAACGTTTTACGTTATCCAGAAACCATTGTGGCGAACGGTAATAATGTTCATCCAATATATCAGCTTTAAGGCTGCGGAATGTTTTATTGAGGTAATCGAATTTATCGCCGTCAGGATCGGGGCCAAGGGCAGAAACCAGCTTCATATAAGGATATTTCTGTTTGATGGCTTTTTCAAATATCTTCCAACGCTCAATATATTGAGGCCCCCATTGTTCATTACCAACCCCCATCATTTTTAAATTGAATGGTGCAGGATGACCGAGAGCCGCTCGTTTTTTGCCCCAGGTGGTGTTAACAGATCCATTTGCAAATTCAATAAGATCGAGTGCATCTTTCACATAAGGGCCAAGCTGATTTAAAGGGACCAGCTCGCAGGTGTTAAACTGGCAAGCCATACCGCAATTAATAATCGGCAGCGGCGACGCGCCTATATCTTCGGCAAGTTCAAAATATTCTAAAAAGCCGAGGCCGAAAGTCTGGTAATAATCGGGCGACAAACGGTGGGCAAATTCGGTATTCCACCTGTTAATAATCATACGGCGATTAGCCACATCACCCAGAGTCTTTTTCCATTGATAGCGGTTATCAAGTTCGCGACCTTCTACTATACAACCACCAGGGAAACGTAAAAAACCGGGTTCCATATCAGCCAGTTTTTGTACGAGATCGGCACGAAGGCCGCCGGGGCGTTGTTTCCAGGTATCTTGTGGAAAAAGGGATACCATATCAAGGTCGACAGAACCTTTACCTTTTAATAATACATTTAAACTGGCCCTGGGTTCAGTTTCCGAAGAGGTAAAACTGGCAGAGTATTTTTTCCAGTCGGCGGAAGTCGGCGTAACCGAAGTATTACCAATCATATTACCCTTAGAATCGAGTAATTCAATTTGTAGACTAATGCCGGTACCTGCCGGCAGCTTGGCTAAAACAGAGAAATTATATTTATTTCCCTTTTTAATACCCATTCCCTTGAAACCCTCGTTGTTCAGCCCGTAACCTTGCGCGGATTGAGAGCTTACTTCGATAAACCGAGGATTATCACTATTCAGGTCGCCCCTGTTCAATATCAAAATACTTCCATTGGCACCATCTTGTTTTATTTCCTTCCATCCCTGTAAAGGCATTTTGAATTCAAATGACCGATTTTTTACCAATTCGGCATATAAACCGCCATCCGCCCCCATATTAATGTCTTCAAAAAATATACCATACATGGTTGGCTGTACATGGGCCTTAATTTGGTTTGCCGACACCACCAATACCTTTTCGTTTGTATTGCTGGTTTGACAATTGGATGTTTTAAAAAGAACCACAACAACGCCAATGGTTAAAAGTATTTTCTTCATTTATATTGTATAATTAATATTGGAAACCATCCCTTATAGTCTTGAGTTAAAAGTCTCAAGTCCTGAGTAAAAAAAATATTAGATCTGACTTGAGACTTCTGACTTTAGGCTATTGACTTAACACTAATTCAATGTCAACACTACCACCGATGCAGTTGGCATAGTCACTTCAATAGTATTACCTTTTAAAACAGCGTTTTTAAATATTTCCGGTTTGATTTTATCTGGGTTATCGAATGAGTTATAGTCCTGTAATTTAGCTGATGCAAGCACCCGGCCGGTAACCGAACCGAACTTTTTGCTGCCAAGATCAAGGGTGATTTTATGTATTTTGTTTGGATCGATATTTACAAGTGAAATATGAACAACACCAGCTTTATCTTTTGACGCAGATGCCGAAATAGCGGTGAGCTTTTCCTTTCCAAAGGTATAGTCGTCGCTGTTTATAGTTAAAGGAATTAGCGTAGCATCCTGGTGTACGTTATACATCTCCATTACATAATAAGTTGGAGTAAGTATCATCTTGTCGCGATCTGTTAAAATTACCGCTTGGAGTACATTGATACATTGAGCCAGATTGGCCATACGTACACGGTCGGCATGGTTGTTAAAAATATTTAACGTTGCACCGGCGATCATAGCATCGCGCATACTATTCTGCTGGAACAAAAACCCTGGGTTAGTTCCGGGTTCAACATCATACCAACCTCCCCATTCGTCAACAACCAACCCTATCTTTTTCTGAGGATCGTACTTGTCGAGTATTGCACTGTGATTTTTAACCAGAGTTTCCATAAAAAGGGCGCTCTTCATAGTCTTGAAGTATTGTGCTTCGCTGTATTGTATCGCCGGACCTTTCGCATTCCAGTCAATAATCGAATAATGATGCAGGGCAATCCCTTCAATCAAACCTTTCGGAATATTTTTTAACAAAGTTTCTGTCCAGTTATAGTCATCAACACTTGCACCTGAGGCAACTCGGTATATTCCACCATTATTATTCCAGTTGGTCATGAAGGTCGAATATTTTCTAAACTCATTGGCATAATAATCGGGAGTCATATTGCCACCACAGCCCCAGGCCTCATTTCCAATACCCCAAAATTTCACGTTCCAGGGTTTATCCCTGCCATTGGCACGGCGCAAATCAGACATTGGATTTTTACTGTCGGAACTTACATAGTTAACCCAGTCCGATAATTCCTGTACTGTGCCGCTACCAACATTTCCCGATATATAGGGATCGGCACCGAGTAATTCGCACATATTTAAAAATTCGTTGGTGCCGAAACTGTTATCTTCAACCACACCACCCCACCATCTATTCACAATTGCAGGTCTCTTATCTTTCGGGCCTACACCATCTTTCCAGTGATAGGTATCGGCAAAACAGCCACCTGGCCATCGTAGCGCAGGTATTTTCATTTTTCTTAAAGCTGCTATCACATCGTTACGTACGCCATTTGTATTTGGTATTTTGGAGGTATCGCCTACATAAAAGCCGTCATATATTCCATGGCCCAGATGTTCGGCAAAGTGGCTATAGATATATTTGCTGATGATGGGTGATGTCGCAGGGTCGGTAACCGGCATGCTGATGGTTGTTTGCGCCTGTATTTTGAAATTTAAGCCCAAACAAACCACCAACGCAAAAAACATTCTTGATTTCATATAATATAAATTGTTAATTTTTTTATTTTTTCAGAAGTCCTGATCCCTTATCGGCCAACGACTATTCGTTACGAAATTTATAAATGGAAACTGTATGGTAAACCTGCCCTGGCTTTAGAACTGTTGAAGGGAAAGAAGGCTCGTTTGGTGAATCGGGGAAATGCTGTGTTTCAACACAGAAAGCCGAGCGATAAGCATAAGCGGCCTTTCCCTTACCATCGTTTGTTTTACCAGTTAAAAAATTGCCTGAATAAAATTGTAAACCTGGCTCTTCGGTATAAATATCCATTACAATGCCAGTTATTGGGCTTTTAACTGTCGCTACTGATTGCGTGAAATCATGTTTATTTAGTACGAAGTTATGATCATAGCCTTTACCATTTGTTAGTTGTGTGTCTGCCTTGGTAATATCCTGACCAATGGCTTTGAAACTGGTAAAATCAAAAGGTGTTCCTTTAACTGGTTGTAATTTACCCGTCGGAATAAGTGTTAAATCAACAGGTGTAAAAGCATCAGCGTTTATTTTCATCTGATGGTCTAAAATGGTTTTGCTACCAGCGCCGCTCAAGTTAAAATAAGCATGATTGGTTAAATTCAATACGGTAGTTTTATCGGTAGTAGCGGTGTACTCAATCTTCACGCCATTGTCCGCAGTTAAGCTATAAATTACCTTAACGGTGATATTTCCCGGATAGCCGCCTTCGCCGTCTTTTGAATTATAAGTAAGCTCGAGCGTAGTGTCATTAGCTTGTTTCGCTGTAAAAACCCTCGAATAAAAACCGCTTAAACCACCATGTAAAGTATTTACACCATCGTTAATATCGAGCTGGTAAGCCTTACCTTCAAGTGTAAACTTACCTTTAGCTATACGGTTGCCATAACGGCCTATTATTGCGCCAAAAAAAGGTTCTTTAGGTTTTTGATAGGTTTTTACGCTATCGTACCCTAAAATAACGTCTGTTAATATCCCCTTTTTATCTGGCACGAGCAAACTAACCATGCGGCCACCGTAGTTTGTAATCGCTGCTTTTACCCCATTTTTATTTTTTAATATGTATAAGCTCACGGGCTTATCCTGAATAGTCGCTTTAAAATTCGCAGAGTCCGGAATTTGATAGCTTCGTATGGCAACAGAATCTTTATCTGAAGCTACATTAGTGGCCGAGCCGTTATGGCAGGCGGTGAATACCAACGGCAAAAAAGCCAGTAAATTTAATAATTTGATTTTCTTCATCATTTCAAAGCGTTAACTTATGGGTTTAATTAAAAATAATTGTTCAGCTTGGTTAAATAAACTGGAAGTGTATAATTGGTTTGACTTGTCTTTTCAAGATAATCTGGCACTAAAGTATAAAAAAAATTATAATTGTAAAAAAAACACTTAAAATATTTAAATTAATTTTTCGGGCAAAATAACTATCATTACAGAAAATAAAAAAAAGTGTATTATTAACAATAAATTGCCCGGTTGGGCATGTTAAAAATTTATTAATTTTGCCCTCGAGCTTTCAAAACAACCTAATTTAAATGATCAAATATTCGAAACAAAGCCGTTTTATACAAGCCATCGACTGTATTATATTAGGGTTTGATGGCGAAATGCTAAAAATTCTATTAATTCAACGAGGCTTTGAACCCGAAAAAGGAAAATGGAGTTTGATGGGCGGTTTTGTTAAAGACGATGAAAGCCTTGAACAGGGATCGAACCGGATACTTAAGCAATTAACCGGTTTAGATGGGGTATACCTGGAACAACTACATACTTTTAGCAACCCCCATCGGGACCCAATTGAACGGACCATTTCAACTGCGTATTTTGCTCTGATTGATATAAATAAGTACGAACAACAAATAAACAACGACTATCACCCTGAGTGGTTTTCGTTAAAACGGATGCCAAAACTTTTGTTCGACCACCAGGAAATGGTTGAACTGGCCATAAAACGTATCCGCTATAAAGCCGCGCTTCACCCCATACTTTTTGAATTACTCCCAAGCCGGTTTACGTTGCCTCAATTACAAATACTGTACGAAAGTGTGTACAATACCAAAATCGACAAAAGGAATTTCAGCAAACGGGTACTGGCAACAGGTCTCTTAATTAAACAAGCCGAGAAGGATAAAGTTGGTTCGAAAAGAGGGGCTTTTTATTACCAGCTTAACATGCAAAATTATTATGCCAAGTTCCAGGCATTTTTGAACTTTATCCCGAATCCGACCAATTTGATTTTTTAAGTAAAAAAGTGAGCGGTGAATTTGTGAGTGGTGAATTGTGAGTGGTGAGTCGGTAGTTTATAACATACGCTATTGACAACTCACGATTCACGATTCACAATTCACCACTCACAACTCACCACTCACAACTCACCTTACCAAAACTTCACATAAAGT
>Ga0364866_10019_pt2 | contig 105160 bp, 88 predicted proteins | sample ExccelAu500001D3_3_FD_206913 | JGI IMG/M metagenome (GOLD analysis project Ga0364866, IMG submission 206913) | Enriched cells from Trout Bog Lake Hypolimnion, Wisconsin, USA - BchlTB.Aug13.5000.01.D3 | ecosystem: Environmental > Aquatic > Freshwater > Lake > Hypolimnion/Profundal zone | place...
AAACCCAAATGCAAATTTCGCACAATAACGCGCAGCAAAATACCATTTCGAAGCTTAACGCGATGGCCGATGTTGATATAGCTTATAAAGAAGCTGAAAGAATATATAACCTGGATAAAAGTCTTTACAGCCAAAAAGCGATCGGTTTACAAGAATATCAAACAGCCGTAAATAATTATGGCTATCAGTTGAAACGCAAAAAATTAGCCGGTCAAATATTGGCTCAGGATACTGTGCTCATCAAACAGCAGGAAGATCAGTCGAAAGAACAATATGCGCAAATGAAAACAACGCTGGATTTGTTACGGAAAAAAGTTAACGATCTGACTGTAAGATCACCTGTAGATGGTCAATTAACATCGTTTGATGCAGAAATAGGGCAGGATAAGAAGCAAGGCGAGCCCTTAGGCCAAATAGACGTGCTATCGGGCTTTAAAGTAAGGGTTGGTATAGAAGAACATTACATATCACGGATTTTTACTGGCTTACATGGCGATTTTCAGTTTGCTGACAAAACCTATAAGCTTGTTATTAAAAAGGTATTTACCCAGGTCATAAACGGGCAGTTTAATGTAGATATGGCTTTTGATGGACCTGTACCAACAGGGATAAGAAAAGGTCAAACCCTACAGGTAAGATTAGCTTTAAGCGATGAAACTACTGCTTTATTGCTGCCTAAGGGAGGATTTTATCAGCAAACAGGTGGTAATTGGATATTTAAACTAAGTGAAGATGGTAAAACAGCTTATAAAACAGACATACAGATAAACAGACAAAGCCCTGATTACTACGAATTAACGTCTGGTTTAAAAGAAGGGGATAAGGTGATTACGTCCAGCTACGAAACATACGGGGACATACAGGAATTGGTATTAAAGAAGTGATCGATTAGTGTTACAGAAAGGTAAATTTACAAGCGATAGTAGTAAAGATAGCGCAAGACACCATAAAGAAAAATCCTTTATCGCAAAACAGATATAAAGAATAGTGAAAAATAATATAAAGATATTTTAAATACGAATACAGATTTATCAATTAATGTAAAGAATATATGATCTGATGATACAGAATCTAAATTCACGAATAAAGAAGTGTTGGGAACTGGTAAAGAAACTAATTAAAAGCGTAAAGAACTAATAACTATTAACCAATAATTAACTCAAACTATAAAATCAAACTTTTTTAAAAACAAGAAAAAGGTTTAGGAGGCACAAATGATAAAAATTACCAATCTCGAAAAATTTTACCGCACCGAAGAGGTAGAAACCATTGCGCTAAACAAGCTCTCAATGGAAGTTAAAACCGGCGAATTCGTCGCCATAATGGGCCCTTCTGGTTGTGGGAAATCAACACTACTCAACATTCTAGGTATGCTCGACGATCCGGATGAAGGCAGCTATATGTTTAACGGCATTGAGGTAGCTCATTTTACCGAACGTAAGCGCGCTGATCTACGCAAGCACAATATCGGTTTCGTATTTCAAAGCTTCAACCTGATTGACGAGTTAACAGTATTTGAAAATGTAGAACTTCCGTTGATTTATACTGGTGTAGCATCTGCCGAAAGGGTTAAAAGGGTAGAAGAAGTACTCGACAAAATGCAAATTATGCACCGACGTAATCACTATCCGCAACAATTATCGGGTGGTCAGCAACAGCGTGTTGCTATTGCCAGGGCTGTCGTTAACAAACCCAAATTAATTCTTGCGGATGAGCCAACTGGTAACCTTGATAGCAGTAACGGTAATGATGTAATGGAATTGTTGACGGATTTAAACGAACAGGGTACAACCATCATCATGGTGACACACTCTGAGCACGATGCCCGTTACAGCCACCGTATCATCCGTTTATTGGATGGACAAACGGTTATGGAAAACATTATGATATAGTTAGTCATTGGTCATTATGTCATTAGTCATTTTTGACTTTCTCATAAAGAACAGGGCTTCTAAAATCTGACAAAAGAAAAAGTTAATATAGTTAAGTGCCTCAGCTAGCCTCCTCCTGTTTTGGAGGGGTTGGCTTGAGTGATGATGTTTTATTTTAATAAAAAAAATGTTTAAATAAAATATGTAATTGATAGATTATCAATAAACAAAAAAACAAAAGCATGATAAAAAACCTGATAAAAATAGCCTTCCGTAATCTTTTGAAAAACAAAAGTTTTACGGCTATAAATGTTTTGGGCCTCGCATTAGGACTGGCAACCTGTATGCTCATTGTTTTTTATGTGTTTGATGAACTTAGTTATGATAGGTTTAATGTAAATGCCGATAGGGTTTACCGTGTTAACAATGATATAAAATTCGGCGGAATTTCAAATTCCTATGCGGTTTCTCCTGCGCCATTGGCAGCAGCAATGAAAAATGATTTTCCGGAGATTGAGCAGGTTGTAAGGTTTAGAACCCGTGGAGGCTTCCAGGTTAAAAAAGGCAATCAGAACATTCAGGAATACGGGCTGGTATTTGCGGACCCCTCTGTTTTTTCAATTTTTACGCTGCCAATGATTGATGGCAGCCCCGACAATGCGCTGAATGAACCCCATGCCGTGGTTATTACCGAGCAAATAGCAAAAAAATATTTTAACCAGACAAACGTCGTAGGGAAGGTAATGACATTTAATGACACAGCTCAATATAAAATTACCGGTGTAATAAAAGATATTCCCAAGCAATCACATTTTCATTTCGATTTTTTCATTTCAATGGCGACCATTGATGAAGCGAAAGATAATTCCTGGCTCAGCAGCAATTTCAATACTTATATATTGTTGAAGCCAGGGGTGGATTACAAGAAACTTGAGGCTAAATTTAACGAATTTTTCAAACACCATGCCGGTCCGCAACTTCAAGGTATACTTCATTTGAGCTTTGCAAAGTTCGAACAGGCAGGCAATTACTATCGTTTAAATCTTACTCCGCTTAAAAAAATACATCTCGAATCAAATCGTGTAGCAGAACTCGGTGCTAACGGAAATATACAATACGTATTAATATTCTCGGTAATAGCCATAGTCATATTGTTGATTGCTTGCGTAAATTTCATGAACCTTTCAACGGCCCGCTCCTCGAACAGAGCAAAAGAAGTTGGTGTTCGAAAAGTACTTGGCTCACCCCGAAAATATCTTATCGCGCAGTTTTTAACAGAATCTCTCCTGATAACCGCCGTTGCCACCTTGGTCGCAGTTTTTACAGCCTGGGCATTATTGCCATTGTTTAACCAAATGTCGGGCAAGGAGTTAGTGATAACATTACAGGTATTGTACCGGCTGATACCAGTGTTGTTTTTAATCATCATTGTAATAGGTTGTTTGGCAGGTTCCTATCCCGCTTTATATCTTTCGGGGTTCCAGCCGATAGAAGTGTTAAAAGGCAAGCTATCAACCGGATTCAAGGGTGGGATATTTCGTAGCGTACTGGTGGTTTTTCAGTTTGTGATTTCCATTTTTTTGATCGTCGGTACCCTGGTTATTTATAACCAATTAAAATATATTCAGAATAAAGACATGGGCTACGACCGTGATCATGTTTTGGTTGTGCAAAATGTATGGACGCTGGGTAACAGTGCTCAAACGTTTAAGCAAAAAATAAAACAATTAGCCGGAGTTAAAGACGCCAGCTTGTCCGAAGCCTTGCCTACATGGGACTATGGAAACAGCACGACATTGTTTAAAGATAAGGTGCTCGATCAGAAAAGATCATTACACACACAAGACTGGGGAGTTGATGAGGGTTATATTCCAACACTTGGCATAAAGATGGCAGCCGGAAGAAATTTTTCGACGGATATGCTTACCGATTCGAGCGGCTTAATCATAAACCAGGCCGCTGCAAAGCTGCTGAATTATCCCGATCCATTAAACCAAATGCTTTATATGCCACTGGATAATATGCTTAAGGCCATGAAACCTTATCATATTATTGGGGTGATGAAGGATTTTAATTTTAGGTCCTTGAGGGAAAATGTAACGCCAATGGTATTTGTCTTACGGCATAGCCAGGGCGCTATGAGTGTCCGCATTAACTCAGCCAATATTCCGTTACTGCTATCACAGGTTAGAAACAAATGGAAAGAAATTTCGCCGAACCAGCAGTTTAATTATTCATTTATGAACGAGGATTTCGACGCAATGTACCGCTCGGAACAAAGGGTCGGCACCATCTCAATCGCGTTTACTTCATTGGCTATCATCATAGCATGTTTGGGCTTGTTTGGTTTGGCGGCTTATGCAGCTGAGCAACGCACAAAAGAAATAGGCATCCGAAAAGTTTTAGGTGCTAAAATATCAACCATTGTTGGTATGCTCTCAATAGATTTTATTAAACTGGTGGTTATTGCAATTGTAATAGCCGCGCCAGCCGCCTGGTGGGCCTTGAAAATATGGCTGCAGGGCTTTGCTTACAAACAGGATATTCAATGGTGGGTGCTGGTGCTCGCCGGAAGCACAGCAATTTTTATCGCATTCATCACCATAAGTTTTCAATCGATAAAAGCGGCATTGTTGAACCCGGTTAATAGTTTAAGAAGCGAATGAGTTGTCTGAATCAGAATTCTCAGAATTTAAGAATTTTCAAAATCATGTTTGAATTAAATTCTGCTAATTCTAAAATTCAGAAAACGGCACAGCCCTCTTGAACGCCATTGAAAATAAATAATAGGTGAAAAATTCTGATTCAGACAAAAAATAACTAATTCATTAATCCAATAATTGATCCCATGATAAGAAATTACTTTAAAACCGCTTTTCGTTCCTTGTTAAAAAACAAGAGCTTCACAGCATTGAATGTGTTGGGGCTATCATTGGGCCTCGCCAGTTGCTTGCTTATTATATTGTACGTTGTTGACGAATTAAGTTACGACCGCTACAACACCAAAGTCGACAGGATATACCGCGTTAACGAAGATTTAAAATTGGGCGAAAACAACGTGCGTTATGCCGTATGTATGCCTCCGCTAGCAAAAACATTAAAGAGCGATTTTCCCTATATAGAAAATACAGTACGGATAAAAAACGCTGGTTCAATGCATGTTAAAAAAGGGGTAACAAATATCCTTGAAACAAAAATAGCTTTAGCCGATCCTTCGCTGTTCAACGTGTTTACCTTGCCGATGATCAGTGGGAGCCCGGCAACAGCCCTGGCGGAGCCAAACAGTGTTGTAATAACAGAAAGTAGCGCCAAGAAGTACTTCAAAAGTAGGTCTGGCAGCTATCAGGATATTGTAGGTGAAACACTAAAGTTTGAAGATACCTGGTATAAAATTACCGCCGTAATCCGGGATATGCCAGTTCAATCACATTTTAATTTCGACTTTTTTATCTCCATGTCTTCTTACCCGGATAGCCGGTCTAACGAATGGTTGAGGAGCGATTACAATACCTACGTTTTGTTTAAACACGCTGACGATTATAAAAAACTTGAAACCGCTTTGCCCGCTTTTTTAAACAAATACAGCGGGGACCAAATGCAATCGGAACTAAAAATGAGTGTCGCGACGTTTGAAAAAGGTGGCAGCTATTTCCGGTTAAATTTAACGGCGCTCACTGATATTCATTTAAAATCAAACCGTACTGGCGAACTTGGCGCCAATAGTACTATACAATATGTATATATTTTTTCGGCTATTGCATTATTTATTCTGCTAATAGCCTGTGTTAATTTTATGAACCTTTCTACAGCAAGGTCATCGAACCGTGCACGTGAAGTAGGGGTACGCAAAGTACTTGGTTCGGAAAGAAAGCATCTGATTTTTCAATTTCTTACGGAATCCATCCTGGTAACGTTTGTTTCAGCGGCGATAGCTTTATTTGTCACCCTTGTTTTGTTGCCTGGCTTTAATCAATTATCCGGCAAGGAAATAGCTGTTGGCATTCAATCGCTCAGCTTGCTTATTCCTGCATTGATTGTTATTGTTTTGGTAGTTGGTGTTATAGCTGGTTCATATCCTGCATTTTATCTTTCCGCATTTAATCCGATTGAAGTACTCAAAGGGAAATTGTCGGTAGGGTTTAAGGGAAGTGGCCTACGAAGTTTCCTGGTAGTATTGCAGTTCTCTATATCCATTTTTCTGATCATCGGTACACTGGTGATATACAACCAACTTAATTATATCCAGACAAGAGATTTGGGCTATAACCGTAACCAGGTACTCATTATCCAAAACACTTTCGAACTAAATAACCAGGCACGGATTTTCAAACAGGAAATCAAACAGTTACCGGGTGTAGTTGATGCCACCTTAACAGGCTTTTTGCCCACCTCTAACTGGAAAAATACTTCTATTTTTTTCAAAGATGCCGCGTTTGATCAAAAAAAGGCGCTATTCCCACAAACATGGGAAGTGGATGAAGACTATATAAAAACATTGGATATGAAAATGGCCGTCGGTCGCAATTTTTCGGGCCAAATGTCAACAGATTCCTCTGGGATCATCATAAACGAATCCGCGGCAAAATTTTTAGGGCTCCAGTACCCAATTAATAAGCCCCTTTACCGCTCTAATGGAGGAAAACAGGATGTATCAAATTCAAAGCAATATCACATTTTGGGTGTTGTGAAAGATTTTAATTTCAGCTCTCTACGTGAAGTCATTAGTCCGGTAGTATTGGTAATGGCCAGAAATACAGGTGCTTTGAGTATCAGGGTCAATACCGCTAATTTCCCTTTTTTGCTATCGCAAATCAAAGACAAATGGAAAGAACTATCGCCTAATGTGCAAATGAATTTTTCATTTATGGATCAGGATTTCGATGCCACTTACCGTGTTGAGCAACGGGTGGGAAAAATATTCATTGTATTTACAACCTTGGCCATTGTCATAGCTTGTCTTGGTCTCTTCGGATTGGCAGCTTATGCAGCCGAACAACGCGCAAAAGAAATCGGCATCCGAAAAATATTAGGTGCCAGCGTTTCAGCTGTCGTGGGTATGTTGTCTAAAGATTTTTTAAAACTTGTTTTTATTTCAATTGGCATTGCATCGCCGCTGGCATGGTGGGCAATTCAAAAATTGTTTTTGCAAGATTTCGCTTATCGAGAAAATATTCATTGGTGGGAGTTTGCATTCGCTGGCATAACGGCTATCGTAATTGCATTCATCACCATAAGTTTTCAATCAATAAAAGCGGCGTTGTCGAACCCGGTTAATAGTTTGAGGAGCGAATAGGTTGTCGGAATCAGAATTTTTCACCTATTATTTATTTTCAATGGCGTTCAAAAGGGCTGCGCCGTTTTCAGAATTTGAGAATTAACAGAATTTAATTAAAACATGATTTTGAAAATTCTGGTTCAAACACAACATAATTAATTCAGTAATTCACTAAATCAATAATTCAACAATTGATCCCATGATAAAAAACTATATTAAAATAGCTTTCAGAAACCATACAAGGAACAGGGGTTTTGCCATAATCAACCTTTTGGGTTTAACCATAGGCATCACCTGCACGATTTTCATTTTTTTATGGGTGAATGATGAACTGACTTATGATAAGTTCAATACCAATTACAACAATATTTACCAGATAATGGCTAACCGTGATTTTCAAAACAACATCTTCACGGATCCGAACATGGTATTCCCGCTTGAAAAGGCGTTGGAAACAGGTTACCCGCAGATAAAAAATGTGGTGATGTCGTCCTATTCTTCGCCGCAATTATTTGTGTTCGGCGATACGAAACTGAAAAAGAACCTGGTAACCGTAGGCGGTCGGTATTTTGACATGTTTACCTGTAAGTTTATAAAAGGTAACCCGGCTACAGCCCTTGCCGAACCAAATACAATTGTTCTAACCCAAGCGGCAGCAAAAGCCTTTTTCGGCAGCGCCGATCCTATCAATAAAGTACTAAAAATAAATAATGACCAACAGGTTAAAGTTACCGCGATTATTGCTGACATACCGGGCAACTCAACTCGCCAGTTTGATTGTGTAAATGCTTACAACTTTTTTGATGCTCAATCTAAAAGTTCAATGAATGTGTGGACAAACTCATCGTGGAGTGTATATATCCAAACTGTGGCTAGTCCCAACATCCCGCAATTAGAAAAGGCAATTACAAATGTGATGTTTCAGCATAACCACGACAAGATAAGCACCTATTTTACTTTCCCGATGAGCAAATGGCATTTGTACAGTGATTTTAAAGACGGAAAAAATATAGCCGGCCAGATTGAATATGTACGATTATTTACCATTATTGCCATTATTATTCTACTTACAGCCTGTGTTAATTTTATGAACCTTTCAACAGCCCGCTCTGAAAAGAGAGCTAAGGAGGTAGGCATCAGGAAAACCCTCGGATCAGATAAAAAGAAACTGGTGCTGCAATTCTTCTTCGAATCGATGATACTGGTGTTAATGGCATTTGTTTTTTCTATTGTCGCTGTTTATTTCTTACTGCCTTCGTTTAATTTGCTGGTTAACAAACAATTGAATTTGAACATTGCCGATCCAGTTTTCTGGATAGGCTCATTGGTGATCATCGTATTTACAGGCGCTGTTGCCGGAAGTTACCCTGCGTTATACCTGTCGTCATTTAACCCGGTAAAAGTGTTAAAAGGCACATTCCAGGTTGGTAAAAGTGCTGTGCTGCCCAGACGTATATTGGTAGTAGGACAGTTTGTGATTTCCATTTTACTGATATCAGCAACCATTATTGTTTACAAACAAATAGAGCATGTTAAGAATCGGGATCTGGGTTATAATCCCAATAATCTTATTATGTTCCCTTCAACCCTTTCTACTGATAAAAGCTATGGGGCTATTAAGGATGAATTACTTAAATCAGGCTTGATTAAGGCGGTTGTTCGCACCTCTTCGCCCATTACCCAAATTCAATGGAGGTCGCCTGCACCTGCATGGGATGGCATGCCGGCAGATGCACAGATCATCATGTCGGGTATCGCGACTGACGTTGATTTTACAAAAACAATGGGCATTAAGGTTTTAAAGGGCAGGGATTTTTTGGGAACGCCAGCTGATTCATCATCTATGATACTGAATAAGGCCGCAGTTGAAGCTATGCAATTAAAAAACCCGGTTGGCATGCAGATGCGCTACGGCTCCCAAATAAGCACGGTGATCGGCGTGATAGACAATGTGGTCATCGCATCGCCGTATGCGCCTGTTGAGCCCTTAATGGTTTATTACCGGCCCAACAATTCAAATTATATTACTACCAGGTTAAATAATGGTGTACAGCCGCAAAAAGCAATAGCCCTGTTCAAAAATATCTATTCGCGATATAGCCCGGCCGATGTTTTTGAGTACCAGTTTGTTGACCAGGAGTTTCGAAAAAAATTTATTGCCGAGGAACTGATAGGCCATCTTACTAATATTTTTGCTGGTTTGGCCATATTTATCTGCTGTATCGGCCTTGCCGGACTGGCGTCATTTACCGTTGAAAAACGTTTCCGCGAGATTGGCATACGCAAGGTTTTGGGGGCAACAGTACAACAGTTATTGTTGCTGGTAGCAAAGGAGTTTTTAAAACTTGTATTGATAGCTTTTGTAGTGGCAGTTCCCTTAACTTGGTGGTTGATGTACAAATGGCTGCAAAATTACTCCTATCATATTAATATCAGTATTTGGCTTTTCGGCGCGGTTGGTATAACTATTTTATTGTTAACGATGGTAGTGGTGTGCCTTAACACCATGAGTGCGGCTATGGCCAACCCTGTGAAGAGTTTCAGGAGCGAGTAATTTGTCGGAATCAGAATTTTCAGAATTTGAGAATTAACAGAATTTAATTAAAACATGATTTTGAAAATTCTGATTCAAACACAACATAATTAATTCAGTAATTCACTAAATCAATATTTCAACAATTGATCCCATGATAAAAAACTATATTAAAATAGCTTTCAGAAACCTTTGGAAACATAAGGGCTTTTCGTTTATTAATATAATTGGGCTTGCGGTTGGTATGACGGCTTGCTTCCTGATTTTTATGTATGTAAGGTTTGAATTGAGTTATGATAAATTCAATGCAAACTTCGAACATATTTACCGGCTGAATACAGATATTAAATCGCCAAACGAGGTACTCCACTGGAGCAGTGCGTCCCCGCCAATGGGGCCCGCACTTCAGGCCGATTATCCAGAAGTTATCGCTAACACCCGGATTTTTGGTGCCAGCTTCCTGGTCGAAAGTAACAATGAAAAATTTCAGGAAAATAACCTGGCTTTTACCGACGCTTCCATATTTAAAATATTTACTTTCCCATTTATAAAAGGCGATCCGGCAACAGCGCTTTCGGCACCGTTTAGTGTTGTTTTAACAGAAACAATCGCAAAAAAATATTTCGGCAATACAGATGCTGTTGGTAAATCGCTTTTGCTCGATGGCAAGCATCCTGTTAATATCACTGGAGTGATTAAAGATGTTCCCCTCAACTCTCATTTTAACTTTGATATGCTTATTTCATCCTCAACAATGGAAAAATTAAAGCTTATTAATATGAATGAGTGGGGCAATTTCAGCAATTATACTTATTTACTATTGGCGAATGGCTATGATGCCAGCAAGTTGCAGGCAAAACTACCGGCTTTTCTGATAAAACATATTAGTGAGGATAAAAGGAAAAGAGGGTATAATTATACGCTGTTTGTAGAGCCGCTAAAAGAAGTTTATATGGACAACTTCCGCGGCGCGCCCGTCAATGGAAGCCTTACCAATGTTTATATATTTTCTGTTGTCGCTATCTTTATTTTGCTTATAGCGTGCATCAATTTTATCAACCTTACTACCGCGCGTGCAACAGAAAGGGCAAAAGAAGTTGGCTTGCGAAAAGTAGTTGGTGCCGGAAAAAACCAATTGGTTATCCAGTTTTTAGGCGAATCCATAATGGTTTGCCTGATTGCGTTTATATTTTCCATCGTATTGAGTTTATTGTTTTTACCGCTGTTCAATCAGTTGGCCGGGAAAATTATCAGCAATAGCATATTCGAACAAGGTTACATTTTTACCCTTTTTGCCATAGCGTTGTTAATTGGCTTTTTGGCAGGCGTCTATCCCGCGCTTGTGATCACAAATTTTAGTATAACGTCTGTTATAAAGGGAAGGTTTGTCAGCTCGGTAAAAGGTATTTTATTAAGAAAAGGCCTGGTTATCGTTCAATTCACAGTATCCATCGTGCTCATTGTGGGTACCATAATCGTATACAACCAGCTGAACTATATGCGCAGCCAGTCGCTTGGCTTTAAAATAGATCAAATGGCTGTACTTGACTTTAATGGCGATTCGGTAGTGCAAAGCCAGCAACAAAGTATAAAAAATGAATTAAGGAAAATTCAGGGCGTGATTTCCATTTCAGGTTCTTCTACAACGCCTGGTAATGGCAATAGCGTAGCTTATACCGAAGCGGAAAGCCGTTCTGGAAGCTCTTTTCCTATCAACATGAACTTATATGATGTCGACTATGATTTTATACCACAGTACGGGATGAAAGTAATAGCAGGCCGCGCCTTTTCGACAGAATTTGCCACCGATTCGGTTCAGGCTTTTGTAATTAACGAAACAGCGGTAAAAAGTTTAGGCTACGCTTCACCAAATGACGCCATTGGAAAACGGTTCAACCAGTGGGGAGGAAAAGGTAAAATAATTGGCGTAACGAAGGACTTCCATTTTGAATCCCTACAGCAAAATGTAAAACCACTTAACTTCCGGATAAATTTAAAAAACGTTAATGTTTTCACGGTAAAAATTAAAGGGGGCGATATCCCGAACACCATTGCCGCTATTCAAAGTAAATGGAAACAGCTGGCCCCTCAACGCCCCTTAAATTATTCGTTTTTAGATGATAACTTTAATAAACAATATGCCACTGAAGATAGGTTCGGCAAGTTATTTATGTATTTCGCCATATTGGCTATCGTAATTTCGTGCATGGGCCTCCTCGGACTTGCGTCTTACAGTACACTGCAAAGAACGCGGGAAATTGGGATCAGGAAAGTATTAGGGGCTACCATCCCGGGCATAGTAAATATGCTTTCGCAGGAATTTATAAAACTGGTGTTTATTGCCGCGCTTATCGCTTTTCCGCTTGCTTGGTATGGTATGCACAATTGGCTGAAAGATTTTGCCTATCGCATCAATATAAGCTGGTGGGTATTTGCGGTTGCGGCCTTGCTGGCGTTTTTTATTGCCCTGGCAACTATTAGTTTCCAGGCCATCCGGGCGGCGTTAGCTAATCCTGTGAAGAGTTTGAGGAGCGAATAAGTTGTCTGGATCAGGATTTTTAGGATTTTGAAAATCGCGTTTGAATAAAATTCTGTTAATTCTAAAATCCTGAAAACGGCGCAGCCCTCTTGAACGGCGTTGAAAATAAATAATAGGTGAAAAATTCTGATTCAGACCAAGAATAACTAATTCTATAATTCAATAAATCAATAATTGACCTTATGATAAAAAGCTATTTTAAAACTGCCTGGCGCAATTTGTGGAAAAACAAGGTTTTTTCGCTTATCAATATTCTTGGTTTATCCTTAGGAATGGCGGCCTGTCTGCTGATTTTGCAGTACGTCAATTTTGAATTAAGTTATGATCATTTTAATCAGAACGCCCCGGATATCTACCGTATTGTAAACGACCGGTACCAAAACAATAAACTCATTCAGCATGGGACAATTACCTATTCTGGGGTAAGTAAAGCGATGAAGGATGACTATCCTGAAGTGCAAAACTACACCCGTGTACTCCCCATGGGCCAGCAAATACTAACTTATAACGATAAAAAAATACCGAAAGAACAAGCTTTTGCAGTCGATAATTCCTTTTTTTCGATGTTCTCGTACCCGGTAATTGCTGGCGATAGCAAAACGGCTTTAAAAGAAGCGAATACAGTTGTTATATCAGAAACGTTGGCTCGGAAAATTTTCGATATCCACAATAATAATTTTGATGTCTGCATCGGGAAATTGATAAAAGTAGCGCAGGATACTTTCCCATCAAAAGTAATAACAGTTTTGAAAGATGTTCCCGAAAATTCTTTTTTGCAGTTTGATATGCTGATTTCATATCAAACCATCATCCACTCCTATGGCAATAAACAGGCTGATTATGATTTCACGGACTCAGATTATTGGCATTTCATCCAATTAAAATCGGGAACTGATCATAAAGTTTTCGATTCAAAACTGGCCGCATTTAGCCAACGACATTTTCAGGGCAACAAAATATCGGGCAGTATCGAAAAATTTCACCTCCAGCCTTTGTTAAAAGCGCACCTGTATTCCGATACAGAATACGAAATAGGCAATACCGGTAGCTACACCGTTGTATGGGGCCTGCTTATCATCGCTTTTTTTATTATTGGCATTGCCTGGGTAAATTATATCAACCTGGCTACTGCCCGTTCGGTCGAAAGGGCTAAGGAAGTTGGCATCCGCAAGGTAACAGGCGCGAGCCAGGGTCAGCTTATACGGCAATTTTTAACAGAGTCGTTTATTATCAATATCATTTCCCTCGGCATTGCTGTTATGATGGTTTACCTGGCGCAAAGTGCCTTTAATGGTGTGGTACAACACCAACTGTCATTCGCTTATTTGTTAAAAAGAGGTTTAGGCGGTTACCTGATTAGTGTTGGTTTGCTCGTCGTTATCCTTATGGGAATATTTATTTCTGGTTTTTACCCGGCGTTTGTCCTCTCGGCGTTCAAGCCTATTATGGTATTAAAAGGTAGGTTCAGTAGTTCAAAAAGAGGGGTAATTTTACGCAAGGGGCTGGTTATAGGTCAGTTTGCTATCACTGTTGTGCTAATCACTGGCTCGTTCGTGGTTTATAAGCAAATAAAATACATGAACGAACAAAAGTTGGGCGTCAATATCGACCAAATGCTCGTTGTTAACGGACCTTCATTTGTTCATCAGGACACCACTTTTGTTACCAGGACAAACGCGCTCGTTGCTGAATTAGATCAGATTCCAGGAGTAAAAAATGCAGCCACTTCTTTTTGGGTTCCCGGCAATGAAATGGGGAGAAACTTTGGCATCAGATCATCAGATGGCGATCCGAATACTCATTTTACGATGCGTTATGATGGTGTGAGCCGCGATTACCTAAAAACTTATGGTATGCAGTTGTTGGCCGGCAGAAATTTTACCGCGACGGATTATGACCCTGACTTTAATAAACTTCATAATCTTATTTTAAATGAAAACGCGATAAAGTTGCTTGGTTTTAAGTCGCCTCGGGAAGCAATTGGCCATATAATGTTAAACCAAACAAAAAAATGGGATATAGTTGGCGTGGTTGCCGATTTTCATCAAAAGTCGTTACGTTACCCCATTGAGCCAACATTTCTTGAACCGGTGTTGAATATTCAAAGCCAGATCTCCATAAAAATTGAAACAAAAAATGTGGCTGCAACGGTCGATGCCGTTAAGGAAAAGTATAAAACATTTTTCCCGGGTAATATTTTTGACTATTCTTTTTTAGACGAGCAGTTTAACAAACAATACCAAAATGACGAACTGTTCGGCAAAGCGTTCGGCATATTCGGGGGTTTCGCAATTTTAATAGCTTGTTTGGGTTTATTGGGATTATCGCTTTTTGCCACCATCCAACGCACCAAAGAAATAGGGGTACGCAAAGTACTCGGTGCCTCCGTTTCAAACATAGTCGTGCTGCTTTCAACCGATTTTATAAAACTTGTTGTTATCGCCATAGCAATCGCGACGCCTATTGCATGGTACATTTTGCATAACTGGTTGCAGGATTTTGCCTATCGCATCACCATCAGTTGGTGGGTGTTCGGTTTATCGGGCGGAGTAGCTATTGCGGTTGCCCTGGCAACGATAAGTTTCCAGGCTATAAAAGCCGCCGTGGCCAACCCGGTAAAGAGTTTGCGAAGCGAATAATTTGTCTGAGTCAGAATTTTTCACCTATTATTTGTTTTTAAAGGCATTCAAGAGGGCTACGCCGTTTTCAGGTTTGAGAATTTTTAAAATCACATTTGATTTGAATTCTGTTAATTCTTAAATCCTGAAAATTCTGATTCAGACAAAAAATAACTAATTCAAAAATCAATAATTCAAAAATTGATGCCATGTTTAAAAATTATTTGAAAATCGCATTTCGGAACCTTAAAAAGGATAAGCAGTTTACGCTGTTGAATGTAATAGGCTTATCTGCTGGTATAGCCTGCACTTTGTTAATTTATTGCTGGGTTCATGACGAATTAAGTTACGATAAGTTTTTTGAGAACAACAGCCGGATTTACCAGGTAATGGAGCACCGTAAAAACAGCGGCAGCCAATCGCTTACCGACGAATCGTCGGGCCTGGTGAGCGATGCATTGAAAGTTCAGGATGGAGCGGTGGAATATGCCGCAGCCGTTGCGCCCCCGGATTGGTTTCCAAAATCTACACTTACGGTTGGCGATAAAAACATTAAAGCCAGCGGACAATACGCAGGCAAAGATTACTTCAAAATTTTTTCATTTAAAATGCTCGCGGGTGACAGGAACAGTGTCCTGGATGCCAAGAACTCCATTGTAATTAGTGAGGATCTGGCAAAAAGACTCTTCAACACCACCGAAAATGTTATTGGCCGGGGGATAAAGGTGCAGCAGGATAAAATGTTTTTTGTTTCGGGTGTGTATGAACTCCCGGTACATTCATCTCAGCAGTTCGATTTTGTACAATCATTTGATTACCTGGGCGATGTTCAAAATTGGGTTAAAACCTGGGGTAATGGCGGGCCCCATAACTTTGTTATGCTGAAACAGGGCGAAGATGTAAACGCCTTCAATAAAAGAATCGTCCATTTAATTACAAAAAACACGGGCGATACAGCCCGCATGCCCTTTGCTATGCGTTTTTCGGATAACTACCTTGAAAACACATTTAACCATGGCTCAAGGGTAGGCGGTAGGGGCGAATACATTAAACTGTTTTCCCTGGTGGCAATATTCATATTGGTTATTGCCTGCATCAATTTTATGAACCTTTCGACCGCGAAAGCTTCCGGACGGATGAAGGAAGTAGGGATTAAGAAAGTAATCGGTGCAGAACGAAGCCAGTTAATTATGCAATTCTTATCAGAATCGACGTTATTGGCCACCTTTACTACATTATTGGCAGTCGGCATAGCATGGCTCTTGTTGCCGCAATTTAACCAATTGACTGGTAAAGACATCCATCTTGGATTCGATCCCTCATTAGTCCTTACTTTGATTGGTATAACCTTGTTTACCGGGATTGTGTCCGGAAGCTATCCAGCATTATATGTTTCTAAATTTAATCCGCTGGCCATTTTAAAAGGAAAAATCAACTTATCATTTTCCGAATTGATTGCACGAAAGGGGCTTGTTGTATTTCAGTTTACTATTTCTGTTGTGCTCATTGTAGCGGTGATGGTGGTTTATCAGCAAATACAATTCATTCAATCAACCAACCCAGGATACAACAAAGCCAATGTGGTGAGGTTTAATTCCGACGGAAACCTCCAGGGTAAAGAAGAAACATTTGCTGAAGCGCTCAGAGAGATACCGGGCGTTGTAAACGCAAGTTTTACTACGCACAATTTGGTAGGTCGCAATTTTGGAACATCCGGCTTGAGCTGGAGTGGTAATACTACCGATCAAACAGTTTATTTTGAAGGTTTTTCGGGCGGTTATAATTTTATAGAGACCATGGACATGAAAATGGCTGATGGAAGGCCTTTTTCAAAAAATTTCGGCGCCGAAGATACTAAAGTCGTGTTAAACGAAACCGCAGTCAAGGCGATGAACATGAAAGACCCGGTTGGAAAAAATATTAAAATTTTTGGCAGCAATTTTCAGATTATCGGGATAGTAAAAGATTTTCATTTTGAATCATTACACGAAGCGGTAAAACCTGCATTCATATTGCTTACACATGGGGGCGGCCCATGGAATAAAATTATGATAAGAATAAAAGGAGGCGATCAAAAAGAAACAATTGCCAAAATACAACAGGTGTACGAATCTTATAACCAGGGTTTTCCATTTACATACAGTTTCCTGGACGAGGCTTACCAAAAGCAATATGAAACGGAAGTAAGGATTTCTACACTTTCCGAATATTTTTCGGTGCTTGCAATCCTTATTTCCTGCCTCGGCCTTTTTGGCCTGGTTGCCTTTACAGCGCAAAAGAGACAAAAAGAAATTGGTATCCGCAAGGTGATTGGCGCATCTGTTAACAGCCTGACATTTATGCTCACTAAAGATTTTCTCAAACTCGTATTTATCGCCGCTTTAATTGCTTTTCCGGCATCTTGGTATTTGTTAAACCAATGGCTCAACGGTTTTGCATATCGCATCAATATCAGCCCGATAGTGTTTGTGATAGCAATAGTGTCTGTTATTTTAATAACCATATTAACGGTGAGTTTTCAGGCAATCAAAGCCGCGCTGGTTAACCCGGTAAAGAGTTTGCGAAGTGAATGAGTTGTCTGAATCAGAATTTTTCACCTATTATTTGTTTTTAAAGGCATTTAAGAGGGCTGCGCCGTTTTCAGGGTTTAAAAATTTTAAAAATCATGATTGAATTGAATTCTGGTAATCCTAAAATCCTGAAAATTCTGATTCAGACAAAAATGACGTAATGACGTAATGACCAATGACTTAATGACCAAATACAATGATTAAAAATTATTTTAAAACCACTTTTAGAAGTTTAATAAAAGACAAAGGCTATAGTTTCCTCAATATTTTTGGCCTGGCGATAGGCATTGCCTGTGCTGCCCTGATATTTTTATGGGTGGAGAGTGAGGTAACCTACGATGATTATTTCACTAACAAAACCAGTTTATATAAGGTTAAAGACAAACAGACTTACAACGGTGTCACCTTCAGCTTTGATGCTACACCTGGCCCGTTGTCTGCCGGCATGAAAAACGATATTCCGGGGTTTAAGGCTACCGCAAGGAGCACCTTTAACTACAATTTATTGTTCAATACCGGTGATAAACCCATTTATGAGATGGGCAATTATGTCGACCCGGCTTTTCTTTCCATGTTCAGGTTACAATTTGTAAAAGGCAATCCAGCAACGGCATTTTCACAATTGAATTCATTGGTGATCACCGAAAAGATGGCCAACACTTTTTTTAATACCGACGATGTAGTTGGCAAAACCATAAAGGTGGATAATAACAAGGCTTTTGTGATAACCGGGGTAGTTAAAGATTTGCCAAAAAATGTATCACTTAAATTTGACTGGCTGGCACCTTTTAAAGTTTTCGAAAACGATAACTCCTGGCTAAAACAATGGGGGAGCAACAGCCTGATAACATACGCCGAAGTTGATCCCAATGTTGATGTAAAGGCTATCAATAAAAAACTTTATGGCTATATCCAGTCAAAACAGCCAGGTGGCACGGCAAGGATGTCTATCTACCCCATGACTCGCTGGCGCTTGTATGATAAATTTGATAAGAATGGCGTTGAAACCGAAGGCCGACTAAAGTATGTAAACTTGTTTACCTTAATTGCCTGGATCGTATTGATTATTGCCTGTATTAACTTCATGAACCTGTCAACTGCACGGTCCGAGCGGCGCAGCCGCGAAGTTGGCGTACGCAAGGTGATGGGCGCAGGCCGCTGGAAACTGATCGGGCAGTTTATTGGTGAATCATTATTCCTGTCGTTCCTTTCGGCGATGCTGGCTTTAGTTATTATTGTGCTGGTAATGCCGTTATTTAACGAACTGGTTCAAAAGCAATTAACGCTTAACTTGTTTAACCCGTTCCATTTTGCCGCATTGGTGCTCATCATTTTAATATGCGGACTTATCGCTGGCAGTTATCCTGCATTTTACCTTTCATCATTTAACCCCGTAAGTGTGTTAAAAGGGCTTAGTGCCAAAAAAGCGGGCAGCGTGGTTTTTATACGCAAGGGTTTGGTAGTGTTACAGTTTGCAGTGTCGGTAGTATTGATTATATGCACCGTAGTTATTTACAGGCAAATTGAACATGCTAAGCAACGCGATCTTGGGTACGACAAACAAAACCTGGTTTATGTAAACCTTCGCGGGAAAATGAACGAGCATTTTGAAGCGATAAAAAACGACCTGATAGCCACTGGCATGGTGCAAAATGTGGGTACAAGTTCTCAAACGGTTTTACAATTGGGTAGCAATACCGGCGATTTTAGCTGGCCCGGTAAAGATCCTAATCAGCAACTGCTGGTAAGTGTTGATAATGTCAGTCCGGGATTTATACAGGCCATAGGGGCGCATTTGAAGGAAGGCAGAGATTTTTATCCCAATGCCGATGCTGACAGTTTGAATGTTATTGTTAACGAGGCATTCGCCAAGTCGATTAATGCAAAACACCTTATCGGGACAATAATTACTCGTGGCAGCTATAAGTTAACCGTAGTTGGTGTGATCCATGATTTTGTTTACAATAATATGTACGCATCGGCAGCTCCATTAATTATGTTTTGCGGCCCAAAAAATACTTACTATATGAATATCCGGCTAAAAGCCGGTGTGGGTATCAAAACCGCCCTAAGTCCCATTGAAGGCGTTATTAAAAAGAGTAACCCCGGCTACCCGGTCGAATTTAATTTTGTCGACCTGGAATTTGAGGACTTTTTTAAAGCTGAAACGTTGATAGGCAAACTATCGGGTATATTCGCGGCTTTGGCAATCATCATATCGTGCCTGGGGCTGTTTGGACTCACTGCTTATACAGCAGAAAAAAGGGTTAAAGAGATAGGTTTGCGTAAAGTACTAGGGGCCACATCAAGGGAATTGGCTGCCTTATTATCAAAAGATTTTGTGCAACTGGTTATTATCTCCTGTATTATAGCCTACCCCGTTTCGTGGTGGATCATGAACCTCTGGTTAAGAGACTACGAGTATAAAACCGAGATTAATTGGTGGATATTTGTGCTTACAGATCTGCTGACTATTATTATAGCCATTGCAACCACCTGTTTCCAGGCTATAAAAGCATCAATTGCTAACCCGGTAAAAAGTTTAAGAAGCGAATGAGTTGGTAAGTTGTGAATGGTGAGTAGTGAGGAGGGGGAGGGCGGAGTGGGTTGTCAAAAGGGGCAACAATGCCTTGGGTTATATGTTGTGCACCGCTAAATATTAACCCCTCACAATTCACTACTCACTTACTCACTATTCACAATTTTCTTTCCAACCCCATGCAACGTAACGCTTTAAAAATAAGTCTTATATAAAACTAAATTTTAAAGAGATGAAAACTTACTTTTTTGTACTATTTATTGCTTTTCAAAGCTACGTGGGTTTGGCCCAGGATAACGCCAACAAAATCCCCTACGAAACAAAATCATTGGCCAACGATGGCATAAAAAGTGTGTCCGTTAAAACTTCCGGAGGCGCCATATTGGTTAGCGGTGAGGCGGGACAGGCACCGAGGGTTGAAACATACGTTCATGGAAACAACGGCGAAAATTTGACCAACGAAGAAATTAAAAAACGATTGGATGATGACTACATTGTGGAGGTGACCGTTAGCAACAACGAACTACATATTGACGCAAAAAGAAAACACGAAGGTGGTTTTAATTTAGACTGGAAAAAACAATTAAATATTTCGTTTAAGATATACGTACCTAAAGAAGTTACAACTCATTTAAGTACCAGCGGTGGTAGTATCCACCTCGATAATTTATCGGGAGAGGAAAACTTTGAGACCAGCGGCGGCAGTTTACACGTTGATGCCCTTACGGGGATAATAAAAGGTGAAACCAGTGGGGGTAGCATCGAAGTTTCTAATTCGGGCGACGATATTAGCTTAGGAACCAGTGGTGGCAGTATTCATGCTTCAAATTGCCAGGGAAAAATTAAACTGGAAACTTCGGGCGGTTCTTTACACCTTGAAAGTTTGAAGGGCACCATTACTGCCAATACAAGTGGTGGCAGTGTCCATGCCAATAATATTGAGGGTGAGTTAATTACAGGCACGTCTGGCGGCAGCGTGAACTTAACCGATTTGTCGTGCAGCTTAGACGCTTCAACAAGCGGAGGCAGTATGAATGTTGACCTCGTGAAAGTAGGCAAATATGTAAAGTTAGACGTAAGCGGTGGTCACGTTGATTTGAAATTACCAGCTAAACAAGGCCTTGATTTAAACCTTTCGGCAGAAAGAATAGCAAAACCCGAAAATACAAATGGTTTTAATGGCGAATGGGAAAAAACCCATGTTAAAGGGTCAGTAAACGGTGGCGGCATTCCGGTAAGTGTTGAAGCAAGCGGCCATTTGGATATTAGTTTTAATTAACAGGCGAAAAACAATTTTGCCTTCTTAGCGGTTCAGATGTGTTTTTCAAGCATCGGGACCGCTTTTTTATTTATTCACTATTCACCAACTGTATCATAATCGTACACAAGGTGTTACGACAACGAACAGTTGATTTAATGTTAATATAATAAATAACTGATTACTAATATATTACACACTTGGTACGTATTTTAACTTTAATAAAATAAAAATAGCAGGCCATGATTAAAAATTATTTAAAAAGTGCCTTACGAAATATCAAAAGGCATCCATTTATTTCTTTCATCAATATATTTGGTTTAACGGTAGGCTTAACCTGTTGCCTGCTCATTTTAACTTATATCATAAACGAGCGGAGTTATGATAAATTCAACAAAAATGCGAATGATATATACCGGGTAACGCGTATTTTTTATTCGGGGCCTGGTGTCGAAAGTTTACATTTGAGTTCCATAGCACCGCCCTTTGGTCCGCTACTTCAAAATGCTTTTCCGGATATAAAAGAAATTACACGCTTGTTGCCCAATGGGACAGCCTCCTTAAGATATAACGACAAGCTTTTCAGCGAAAAAAAATCCGCTTTCGCTGATGAACACTTTTTTAACCTGTTCACAGTGCCGATTATTAAGGGCGACCGGCATAAGGCCCTATTGGAACCTTATAGCATAATGATGACTGAGGCTGTAGCCCACAAATATTTTGAAAATCAAGATCCAATCAACAAAACAGTTATCCTCGATAATAATAAGCACGCATTTAAAGTTACGGGCATTTTTGCACCATTCCCAGCCAACGCCCACATGCATCCCGATATATTAATGTCTTTCAACACCTTGAAGGATAGCGATATTTATGGTGAGAAAAACTTACAGACAAATTTTGGTAACAATGCATTCTACACGTACCTGCTTTTCCCAAAAGACTATAATGTTGAAAGGGTTAAGGCTCAACTTCCCGATTTCCTCGATAAATATGTACACCTTCCGGGCATGCCCTCTAATATCAAAACCCATCAGGCAACAAAATTAGAGATTCAAAAGCTTACGGACATTCACTTACTTTCGCACCTTGACGATGAAATTGAAGAAAATGGCGATGTCCAGAGTGTTTACATATTTTCGGCCATAGCCTTATTTATTTTATTGATCGCTTGCATCAATTATATGAATTTGTCTACCGCGCGTTCGGTTTTAAGGGCCAGGGAAATCGGGATCAGGAAAGTAGTCGGTGCCATGCGTAAAGAAATAATCAGCCAGTTTTTAAGCGAATCGGTATTAATTAATTGCATGGCCCTTATTCTCGCCTTTTTTTGCACCATCTTGTTATTGCCTTTTGTTAACACCATATCTAATCAATCGCTGTCACTTAACAGTTTGCTGCATTGGCAAATCATATTACCTATACTGGCACTTCCTGTTATCACCGGCATCATCAGCGGAATATACCCGGCTATTTTTATGTCGTCGTTTAAACCCGTAAAAGTGTTAAAAGGCTTGTTTAAAACAGGTACCGCCAATATTTCTTTCCGAAAGGTATTGGTTGTTCTGCAATTTTCGATTTCCATTATTTTAATTGTGGCCACCATCGTGGTTTATCAACAGCTCCGGTACATCGAAAATAAGGCTTTGGGGTTTAATAAAGATCATTTGCTTACGATGCAGTATGACCGTTCTCTAAATCCGCAATATGAATCATTCCGGGCCGAACTATTGAAGAATCCTACCATAAAAGAAATTGGGAGATCATCCCGCATTCCATCCGGCCGTTTGCTCGACGAACAAGGGGCTGCCGTTTTAGAAGGCGGCTCGATGCAGCCCATAAAAGTTGATTTGAAATACATAACAACCGATTATGATTTTATCCCAACCTACGGGATGCAAATGGCATCGGGCAGAAATTTTTCCCGCGCTTTTTCAACCGATACGAATAACTATATAATTAACGAAACAGCAGTGCAGGCACTCGGCTGGAAAACAGCCGAAAAGGCATTAAACAAGGATATTGCCTATGGCGGTGTTAAAGGAAAAGTAATAGGCGTGGTGAAAGATTTTCATTTTGAATCCCTTCATCAAACCATCATCCCATTGCTATTTGAATTGCCCGCGCCGCGCCAAAGTTATTACAACAGGCTCTCAATAAAAATTAACGGCAACGATGTTAAGTCCTCTATCAGCGCCATCCAAAATATATGGCGCAAATACCTGCCCGAAACACCTTTTGAATTTTCTTTTTTAGACGAAAAATTTGCCCAACTATATAACAAAGAACAGCAGCAAGGATATTTATTCACTATTTTCTCTTGTATTGCGATTTTTATAGCCTGTTTGGGCTTGTTCGGCCTGTCGGCGTTTACCATAACACAAAGGGTTAAAGAAATAGGCGTACGCAAGGTGCTGGGAGCAAGCGTTTCAGCCATAGTTATTGAACTGTCAAGAGACTTCTTGAAACTGGTGTTCATATCGGCAGTAATAGCTTTCCCTATTGCCTGGTATTGGATGAACAAATGGCTGCTGGTTTTTGCATTTCGTATAAACATAGCCTGGTGGGTATTTGCAGTTGCGGGTTTAATATCTTTAATTATTGCATTTGCAACAATAAGTATTCAATCGGTGAAAGCTGCCTTGGCTAACCCGGTTAAGAGTTTGCGAAGCGAATAATCTGAATCAGAATTTTCAAAATAACATTTGAATTAAATTCTGGTAATTCTAAAATTCAGGAAACTCTGATTCAGACAAAACGACCAAAACATGATAAAAAACTATTTCAAAATCGCCTTGCGTAATCTCTGGCGGCACAAACAAATGACCTTCATTAATGTTGCCGGACTTGCCATAGGCATGGCGTCGGCGATTTTTATTGCCCTTTGGGTACAAAATGAATTAAGTTTTGATAGTTATCAATCCGGCGCAAAAGAGATTTATCGCATCAAAACAAAAATCGCCATTTCAAAAAATGAAACTTGGTTTTGGGAAAGTTCACAATATATACTCGGCGAATATGCTTCAAAGCAAATTCCAGAAATCAAAGATTTAACACGGCTAAAATCACACTCACACCTTAACCTGCATATTGGCGAAACAGTAATCGCCGAAAAAAAATCTGCCTATGTTGATGCCCGATGGTTTAAGATGTTCCATTACGATTTTATAGACGGCTCGGCAGATGCATTTATAAAAAATCCTTTCAGTATCATCCTCACGGCTTCAACGGCGGTTAAGTATTTCGGAACCCCAAACGCTGTTGGCAAAACCGTTCGTATTGATACCATTAATTACGAGGTTCAGGCGGTCGTTAAAGATAACCCGGCCAATTCCAGTTTTCAATATAACGTATTTATACCCATCGCGGCAGAGTTAACCGATTCAAACGCTAAAAAACAAGCGTTACAATGGGGGAACTACAATTATCTTACATTCATAAAACTAAGGCCGAAAGCAAGCCCATCTGTTGTATCAGGGAAGCTTCAAGAAATATTGCATCAAAATAAAAAAGACGATAAGGGCGACGTGGCTTTCAGCCTGATAAACGTCACTGACATGCATTTTGAAACTGATACCATGAATTCAGTTTTCATTCATGGCAATCGGACCGTAACCAATGTTTTTATCGTGCTTGCTATTTTGTTGCTAATCACGGCTTGTATAAATTATGTGAATTTAACTACTGCGCGTGCGAGTTTACGTTCTAAAGAAATCAGTGTACGTAAAATTGTTGGGGCTGGCCGGTGGCAATTATTCGGTCAGTTTATGTCCGAATCTTTTGCTGTTAGTTTTTTTGCGTTAATACTTGCTTTATCCATAATCCAACTGGGAATGCCCTGGTTCAGATCATTTACCGGAAAAGAGTTTGCCGACCCATTACATAACCCTGTAATTTGGTTTATTATAGGTTTAACATTATTGGTTTCTTTTTTGCTTAACGGTTTGTACCCGGCTATTTTGCTTTCATCATTCCAACCAATAAATGTGTTCCGCGGTAAGGCTATGCTTAATTTTAAAGACACAGGACTTAGGCGGTTACTCGTTGTACTACAGTTTACTATATCAGTTATTTTAATAATAGGTACAATCGTAATTTATACGCAGTTACGGTATTTGCGAACAGCGGATCCCGGTTATAACCGGGCACAGGTATTTGATTTTGATTTCCCTTACTGGAAAATTAAAGGTTTTGATTTCAAAAAATCTGATGCTTTATTAAATGCCGTAAAACAAGAATTAAAAGAACATAGCTCTACCGCCAATGTGGCAATGGCTGGCAGCGGAATTGTTAATTTCGACAGCGAAAGTTCCGGCAATTTCGACTGGAAGGGGAGGCCAAAAGACTTTAATCCCGCGTTGGCATCATTGGAAGCTGATCCCGATTTTCAGCGACTTATGGGCATTACAGTTAAAGAAGGCAGGTGGTTTAATACGGAAAAAACAGACACTCACAATGTGTTGATAAATGAAACCGCCGTGGAAATGTTGCATATTCAAAAACCGGTAATCGGTCAGCGTTTTATCCATCAGGGCGATACTGGTGTTATTATTGGCGTTGTAAAAGATTTTCATTACCAAAGCCTGCATGATAAAATTGGGGCAATGCTCATCTCAAACCGGACAGGAGCAGGATTTTATATTAAGACCATGCCGGGCAACAATGCCGCAGCCATCGCGGCAGCAAGTAAAATATGGAAAGAATATTTCCCCGATGTTCCCTTTACATATGATTTTTTGGACGAGAGCTACAATAATTTGTATAAAACAGAACAGCAATCATCCGTGCTAATCTCGCTGTTTGCGAGCATCGCAATTTTGGTTTCGGCCATGGGACTACTGGGTTTGGCAGCATTTGCCGCCGAGCAAAAGGTTAAAGAAATTGGAATCCGAAAGGTGTTAGGGGCTAGTGTGCAGCATATAGTATCGCTGCTTTCCGTTGATTTTTTAAAAATGGTCGTAATCGCCAGTTTAGTCGCATTCCCGATAGCCTGGTGGGCAATGAACAAGTGGTTGCAGGATTTTGCCTATCGGATAACACTGTCATGGTGGATATTTATTGGTGCAGCAGGCATTGCGTTAATTATTGCGTTAATAACAGTTAGTTTTCAGTCGGTTAAAGCCGCTATTGCTAACCCGGTAAAGAGTTTGAGAAGCGAGTGAATTTGGTGAATAGTGAGTTGTGAATAGGCACTGGGTAAAGAAAAACTAAAGAGCAATCGCCCCAATTTCAGTGCTCACCATTCACCACTCACTAGTAAAGTGTATCAAAACCGTACGGTCGTGTTTTATTTACGAACACTTTCGTAATTCAATACCTGGCATAAAATATTGATTAATAACCATTTAAATTTTTGGTACATATATTAACCAAATAGTTCATGACTGAGAAAGCCTGCTAACAGATAAACCGACAGATTATGATAAAGAATTACTTTAAAACCACTTTCCGTAGCCTCATGAAAAATAGGGCTTATAGTTTCCTGAATATAGCAGGGCTGGCAATTGGCATCGCTTGCGCGTCTTTGATTTTTTTGTGGGTACAGGATGAATTAACCTTTAATCACAATTTTAGCAAAAGGGATAACCTGTACACTATTTACGAGAATCAGACTTATGAAGGCAAAATAAGTACCTTCCATGCCACTCCTGGCCCCATGGCCCAGGTTTTAAAGGCTGAGATACCCGGGATAAAAAATGCGGCCCGCTCCGCCGGAACAGGCGACCAACTTTTTGCGCTAGGCGACAAAACAATAAATGAGGCTGGTGATTACGTCGACCCATCGATGTTTTCTCTGCTCGAATTGCCATTCGTATACGGAAGTGCAACGAATGCATTCCAGCAATTGCATTCGCTTGTGATAAATGAAACCATGTCGAAAAAGTTTTTTGGGGATATTAACCCAATCGGTAAGGCTTTAAAGGTAAACAACGAGCAAAACTTTATCATAACAGGAGTATTTAAAGATTTGCCTAAAAATTCCACCTTTCAGTTTCACTGGCTTGCGCCGATGGAGAACATTGCTCATAAACAACCCTGGATGACCGATTGGAGTGCGAATTGGGCCCGTACTTATGTGCAACTGGAGCAATCGGCAAACTTAAAATCGGTGAATGACAAACTCTACCATTATCTGAATACTAAAAAGAAAGGCAACACAACCTTATGCTTTTTGTTTTCGATGAATGATTGGAACCTACACGACAATTTCGTCGGTGGCAAAATGGAAGGAGGGAGAATTCAATACGTAAAACTTTTTTCATTTATCGCCTGGATAATTTTGCTAATCGCCTGCATTAATTTCATGAACCTGGCCACTGCACGGTCCGAACAACGGGCGAAAGAAGTTGGTGTGCGAAAAGTAATGGGCGCGGGCAAAGGCAAGCTCGTCGGCCAGTTTATAGGGGAAGCTGTAGTTGTGTCCTTTATTGCTGTATTTGTTGCTGTAGCCTTAATTTACGCCGCTTTACCGTCGTTTAATAACCTTGTCGAAAAGCAACTTTCCGTCGATATCTTTGCGCCCGCACATCTTATTTACTTTTTGGTAATTGGTGCCTTTACAGGTTTACTAGCTGGCAGCTATCCTGCATTTTACCTATCCTCATTTAACCCAATTGCTGTATTGAAGAACATTAAATTGAAAGCAAGCGCTGGCTCCGCTTTTATAAGGCAAAGTTTGGTTGTTATCCAATTTTCGGTTTCTATTATTTTGATAATCGGAACGATAATCATTTACCAGCAAATTCAGCATGTTAAAAGCCGCGAACTCGGTTTTAAGAAAAACAAACTGGTTTACCTGTACATGCAGGGTAAACAAAACGAGCGTTTTAATAGTTTTTACAATGACCTTAAACAGTCAGGTGTGGTGGAAGATGCTGCCATAAGCGATTATCCAGCCTTGCAAATTGGGAACAATACCGACAATTATTCATGGAACGGAAAGGATGCTACCAAAAATCCATTGATAAGCTGGGAAGGTGTGAGTCCGCAATTTATTTCAACGATGGGGATGAAATTGGTCGCTGGCCGAGATTTTTACGCCAAAGCTTCTGTGGACAGTAATAACGTGATTATCAATGAAGCTTTTGCCAAACAAATGGGCAAAGAGGGCAGGGTTGGGGGCATTATACGAGACGGAGGTAAAAAAGCGTATACCGTTACCGGCATCGTTAAAGACTTTTTATATAACGACATGTACGCCGCAGGTGCGCCGCTTTTACTCTACTGCCATCCGGCAAACACAAACGTATTGAGCATCCGATTTAAACAGGGTGCTAATTTAAATGAAGCTTTGGAAAAAGCCGGCAACGTTATTAAAGCTGATAACCCCGGGTATCCATTCGACTATAAATTTACCGATGACGATTTTAACCAGTTATTTAAAACTGAAACCTTAACCGGGAAACTTGCGGGAGTTTTTGCCGGATTGGCAATAATTATCTCCTGCCTGGGTTTGTTTGGACTGGCGGCATACACTGCCGAACGCAGGATAAAGGAAATTGGCATACGCAAAGTGCTAGGAGCCTCTGTCTCTGGCCTCGCTGGGTTATTGTCGCGCGATTTTTTGAAATTAGTTGGGCTTTCCTGCATTATTGCCTTCCCATCCGCGTGGTGGGCGCTAAATAACTGGCTTCAGAACTATCAATACAGGGTAAATATACACTGGTGGGTATTTGGATCGGCAGGACTCATGGCCCTAACCATTGCACTCACAACTGTAAGTTTCCAGGCCGTAAAAGCGGCGTTAATGAACCCTGTTAAGAGTTTGAGAAGCGAATGAATTGGTCTGAATCAGAATTTTCAGAATTCAAGAATTTTCAAAATCATAGTTGAGTTAAATTATGGTAATTCTAAAATTCTGATTCAGACAAAAAATGACATAATGAACCAATGATTAATGACCAAATAAAATGATAAAGAACTATCTTAAAATCGCATGGCGAAATATCTGGAAAAACAAGGTTTTTTCGGTGATTAATATTATTGGTTTGTCGGTGGGTATGGCGGCCTGTATAGTTATAATGTTATTTGTGGTTTATGAAAAAAGTTTCGACAATTTTCATACGAAAAATATTTACCGTTTAAATGAAGTCCAAACCATCGGTGCACAGGGTGCAACCCAAAAGGTCGCCCTCTCGATGTTCCCGATGGGACCGACCTTGAAACAGGAATTCCCGGAAATAAAAAACTTTACCCGGATACATTGGGCCGGAAAGTATCAGTTAACAGAAAATGAGAAGAAAATATTTCTGCCGCAGGTATTTTTCGTTGATTCGACTTTTCTAAAAATATTCGATTTTAAAGTAATAAGGGGCGACAAGCAAACCGCTTTATTAAAGCCCCATACAGCACTAATTACCGAGGAAACAGCAAAAAAACTATTTGGCAATGCCGACCCCATAGGTAAAATAATAACCCATTATGGGGATGATACCACTTCGTTTGCCGTTACTGGCATCATTGCCGATGTACCAAAAAATTCGCAATTACAATTTGATGCCTTGTTTTCGTTCAGCAGCATATACAAACCCTGGATGTTCACCAACTGGGGTGGTAACTGGCTCAATACTTACCTGGAACTTCAGCCTGGGGCAAATGTTGCGGCCTTGGAAAAAAAATTCCCGGATTATCTTAAAAAACACCTTAAAGGCGATGGCTGGAAATATTATAAACTGTTTGTTTTGCCTTTAAAAGACGTACACGCCAACTCAGCCGATATTGGCCTCGATTATATTAACTATCAGAAATTCGATAAAAAGTCAACCAATCTATTTGCCATCATCGCGCTAATAGTGCTGATAATCGCTTGTGTAAATTTTATTAATCTTTCAACAGCGCGCTCGGCTGAGCGGGCCAAAGAAGTTGGCATCCGTAAGTCCATTGGGGCGCACCGTTTTCAGCTGGCCATACAGTTTCTTGGCGAAACCATCCTGATTTCGTTTTTAGCCCTGCTATTTGCGGTAATATTTGTTGAATTGGCACTTCCCTACATCAACAACTTAAGCGAGAGAAGTATTTCGTTTAATATATTCAGCAATGTTAAACTTATTTTAGTTGTTTTATGCGGTACCGTCATTATCGGTTTAATTTCGGGAATTTACCCGGCCATTTATTTATCATCATTCCAGGCGGTCAGGGTTTTGAAAGGCTCCATACAGGTAGGTAAAAACAAGGGCTCTTTACGGAATATACTCGTTGTTGCACAATTTTCAAGTGCTGTTTTCCTGATGATCGCTACCGTTTTTGTTTTAAAACAGTTGTGGTTCATGCAACATCAGGACCCAGGCTACAATCGCGATCAAATTGTAAATATCCCCCTGGATGGCGTTACCACAAAAAAATATGATCTCTTTAAAAGTGAGCTTGGCGGCAGCACGTTAATTTCGGGTGTCACCGCGTCCCAGGATATTTTAGGTAGTCATTTAGATCAGACAGGAGTGACGTTTAAACCGTCTTTCGGGCCAAAGCAGGACCTGGGTACGACCCTCCTGGTTGTTGACACCAATTACGTTAATCTGTATAAAATCAAACTGGTGGCGGGTAAAAACTTCTCGGGTGATAAAATGCCCGATGGCAGACAATTTATCGTAAATGAAGCCCTGGCAAAAGAACTGTTGAAAGACCACCCAAAATATCCTTTATCTGCATTAGTGGGACAGCAATTTGGTTTCGATTCGTTAGGAACGATAACCGGAATTGCCAAAAATTTCAATTTTAATTCCTTGCAATATAAAATTGAACCAATGGTAATGGTTAGTGCCAGGCACTGGGGCTTCCGGAATATTTCTGTTAAAATAAATGGCAGCAATACCACCGCTGCCATCGCGCTAATCAAATCAAAATGGACCAGCATTTACCCCGATTACCCATTTGAATATCAATTTTTAGACGATCATTTCAACGAGGTTTATAAAGCCGACAACCAGGTAAGCCAGATAGTGGGTATACTGGCGGGCCTGGCAATATTCATATCCTGCCTTGGTTTATTTGGCCTTGCTTCGCATTCTGCCGAAAAAAGGGTGAAAGAAATTGGCGTGAGGAAAGTATTGGGGGCTTCTGTGCAAAATATCACCTTGCTACTTTCCGGTAACTTTTTGGGGCTTGTTTTAATTGCAAACCTGATCGCATGGCCTTTAGCATGGTTCGCGACAAGCAAATGGCTACAGGAATTTGCCTACCGTATTACAATACAATGGTGGATATTTGTATTAGCAGGAATCGCCTCCATATTAATCGCTTTCTTCACGGTAAGTTTTCAATCTATCAAAGCCGCCATAGCAAACCCGGTTAAGAGTTTAAGAAGCGAATGAGTTTGGTGAGTTGTGAATGGTGAATGGGTTAGCGGTGAACAACTCACTATTCACAACTCACCACTCACTAATTGTATCATAACCGTACGCACCCTGTTACATTAGCGAACAGTATTTCATTAATTATTTATATTTAAAAAACTCATTATCAATTATTTAACACTTTGGTATATTATTGATGCTTTAATTGTAAATGCATTGACGTTAATTCATTAAAAAAAACATTATTTAATAAATTAGCCCATCAACAATTCTATAACTCAATAATTAAAAATTATAAAATGTTATCACTACAGCACGTTTCAAAATATTACCAGGTCGGCGGCAATAAAAACTTTGTACTTAACGATATAAGCCTCGAAGTAGACGAAGGAGAATTTATTTCTATCATGGGTCCATCGGGCTCAGGTAAATCAACGCTTTTGAATGTTATCGGAATGCTCGATGAGCCATCGAACGGGTACCATTATTTTGTTGGGAACGCTGTACACCAGCTAAAAGAAAAACAACGCTCGGCTCTATATAAACAATACATAGGCTTTGTTTTTCAGGCTTATCACCTTATTGATGAACTCACCGTTTACGAAAACATTGAAACACCGCTCATTTACCAGGATTATAAAAGTTCGGAGCGTAAAGCAATGGTGGCCGATATACTCGACAGGTTTCAAATCGTTGGGAAAAAAGATTTGTTCCCGGCTCAGCTTTCCGGCGGCCAGCAGCAATTGGTGGGCATTGCCCGCGCTTTAATTGCGAAACCAAAATTATTATTAGCCGATGAACCAACAGGTAATTTGAACTCTAAACAAGGCATCGAGATTATGGAACTTTTCCGAAAGTTAAATAAAGATGACGGGGTTACGATAATTCAAGTTACCCACTCCGAAAAAAATGCCGAATACGGCACCCGGATTATCAATCTCCTGGATGGTAAAGTTGAATCCTCACGAAAATTCTGATCATATTATATATCTACACAAAATGCGATTTAATAAATATTTTTTTGCGATACTTTTTTTATCTGGTTTTATTACGGCTCAAGCGCAACAAGGGAATATAATAACCTTGAAACAATGTTTGGATATTGCCATAAAAAACAATTTAACAGTGAAGCAAGATTCACTTACAACCGAACAGGCACGTATTGGCTATGTACAATCGAAAGATAATTTATTCCCTTCAATAACCGGGGGCGCAAGCAGGGACTTTACCTCTGGCCGGGCTTTGAATCCGATAACGAACGCTTACATTACACAATCAGTGATTTCTGATAATTATAATGTACAGGGAAGCGTTACTTTATTTAACGGCCTGGCACTTCAAAATGCCATTAAACAAGCCTCTTTAGCTTACCAGTCGGGTAAAATGGCTTTCCAGGCAGCCAAGGATATTGTTACGATAAATGTAATAACAAACTATTTGCAAGTACTGGATGCCATAGAAATATTAAATCAGGACTCAAGCCAGTTAGCAGTAGCGCGGGAAAACGTTGAACGATCCGAAATATTAGAAAAGCAAGGGGACAATAAATTTGCGTCCGATGTATATGACCTAAGGGGTTCGTTCCAGGTGAGCAAAGTCAATTTAGTAATTGCCCAAAACTCGTTAAATTCGGCTATGTTGAACTTATTCCAATTAATGAATATACGATACAATAAAGGCACCCAGTTGCAGCCGCTTAATGCGGAGGAACTACAAGGAAATAACGAGGTCACTTCAGATCAGGTTTATAACACGGCTTTACAGCAACTGGCGGAAGTTAAAGCTGCCTCATTAATGCGTCAAAGCGCCGAAAAAGGTTTACAATATGCTAAGGGGATGTTATATCCTTCATTGGCTTTAGGAAGTGGCATAGGGACAAATTATTCGAATTTAAATAGTGAAACTTATTATAGTCAATTCAGGAATAATTATGGAACTTATGTACAGCTGGGCTTAAACATCCCCATATTCACAAATCATATAAAAAAGAATGCTGTAGCTCTCGCAAAAATCAATTTGCTGAACACGCTATACGTTGAAGACAATATTAAAATACAGCTTAAACAGAACGTTGAGCAAGCCTGGTATAACATGACCGCAGCTTTTAACCGATATCAGGCACTGCAGGATGAAACAAAGGCTTTTACAGAAAGTTTCCGCATATCGAAGATCCGTTATGAGGCAGGCGTGCTAAACTCCGTAGATTATGTTACATCCAAAAACAATATGGATGCGGCTAATTTAAACTTAATAAGCGCCCATTACGACTACTTCATTTATAGTAAGATACTTGATTATTATCAGGGAAAATTAAGTTTATAAATATTTGTATTTTATAAAAAATAATACATAGTTTTATCTCAGAAATCACGACATATCCGGTTTACAAGTTTTAACTTGTAGGCCGGGTATTCCAACTACAAAACGCATCATACGGCCCTGCTTCATACCTAAATCGTCAACAAAAACAAGTGAACTAATTTTACTTTCGCAAACACTCCTTTATAATTATAATTACAAAATAGCCGATCAATAAAGTTAGTTTTGCCTATCAAACCATATTTTTAAGGGTTTTATAGCCAAAACCAATCCTGTTTGTTGATATAGTATTATATTTATGCATAAAAGTATCAAATTAGTATTATACTTATTGTACTTGTTACACCTATCTTTAAAAACCAATTTAGGGGGTAAACAGACATTAATTTAAGTTTAAACATTCATTTTAAATGAGCAACAAAAATTTTCATTCATTTAACCTCTATCGCGCCAGCCTGTTTATTTCACTTGTTTTCTTTTTCGTTTCCAAATCGTTTGCGCAGGATGCACCTGCAAACGGCCAATCGATCATACGTATAAATCAAACTGGTTTTTATCCCTCCGCGCCCAAAACCGCTATCGTATTAACCCCAAAAAAGAATATCTTTTTTATTGAAACCCTTCAAAAACAAAAAGTATTTAAAGCGAATTTAAAAAGATCGGTTAACTCTGATTTTGCTGGTAACACAAGCGGAATAGCCGATTTTACTTCGTTCCACACACCCGGCAAATATGTATTATTTGTACCAGGCATTGGTTATTCATATCCATTTAAAATAAAAACATCTGTGCACAGCGATGTGGCAAAGGCTTCGATAAAAGCGTTTTATTTTATAAGGGCATCTACACCTATCAAACAAAAATACGCTGGCAAATGGAGCAGGGCAGAGGGGCATCCGGATACTGCGGTTCTCGTCCATTCATCAGCTGCCAGTCCGAAAAGACCCGTAGGCACTGTAATTTCTTCGCCGCGCGGTTGGTACGATGCTGGTGATTATAACAAATACATTGTCAACAGCGGCATCAGCACCAGTACATTGCTTTCTCTTTACGAGGATTTTCCGGTTTATATGAAAACGGTGAAGTTGAATATCCCCGAAAGCGGTAACGGTGTGCCGGATGTGTTAAATGAAGTATTGTGGAACCTACGGTGGATGCTGACCATGCAGGACCCAAATGACGGGGGGGTTTATCATAAACTGACCAACGCAGCATTCGACAAAATGGAAATGCCGGACAAAGCAACGGACGTACGCTATGTTGTGGTAAAAAGCACCGCAGCTTCGCTCGACTTTGCCGCTGTTATGGCGCAGGCAAGCAGAATTCTCAGGAAATTTCCCAAAAAATTCCCCCATTTGGCCGATTCATGTATCGACGCGTCGATAAAAGCATGGACCTGGGCGCTTACGAATCCGAATGCTGTTTATAATAGGTTTGCGCTGAACGAAAACTTCAGCCCCAAAATCACCACGGGGGACTATGGGGACAGTGATTTTACTGATGAATTTATATGGGCGGCTTCCGAATTGTATGTCACCACCCACCACGACGGTTATATAAAGGCGGTAAATTTATTACCCGACGAAAATATGCCCTTGCCAACCTGGAGCCAGGTTAGGTTATTGGGCTATTATACCCTTATAAAAAACAGTAATTCATTTGGCGGCAATTCGCCAAAAGAGTTGGCAGAAATAAAAAAAAGGCTAATCAGTTTTGCGGATGATATGGTAAATGGCTCCGCTGAGACTGCCTACCAGACTGTTATGACTAAAAATGAGCGGAATTTCCGATGGGGAAGTAATTCTACGGCAGCAAACCAGGGTATCGCATTGATCCAGGCATATAAGCTTACGCACAATAAAAAATATCTTGTCGCTGCTTTAAATAACCTCGATTACATATTGGGACGTAATGGTACGGGTTACTCATTTGTAACGGGCTATGGCAGTAAAACGCCCATGCACCCTCACCACCGGCCATCGATTGCCGATGGCATTGTTGACCCGGTGCCTGGTTTAATGGTTGGGGGGCCTAATCCTGGCATGGAAGACAAAATCTCGCTGCCAACTATTGTAGCCGATGAAGCTTATATTGATGACGACCGGGCCTACGCCGTAAATGAAGTTGCCATAAACTGGAACGCTCCATTTGCTTATCTTTCTAATGCTATAGAATCATTACAAGAACAATTAAAATAATAAATAAACCTGTTTTCAATTTATAAAAACCAAAAAGCAAATCAAAACAATAAATTTATGAGAAGGATTTTCATCACACTAAATGTGATATTTTTAAATATTTTTTGCGCCTGCGCCCAATCAAATAAGCCGGCGAGCGATTTAGATAAGAAGGTTGACGCCCTTATCGCGAAAATGACACTGGAAGAGAAGGTGGGTCAAATGACCGAAGTTACCTCGGACGTGGTTTCTACCACTACCAATGGCGTTCATCAAATTGATGCCGATAAAATAAAAGAAGCGATTTTAAAATACCATGTAGGCTCTATTTTGAATGTGAGCGGTCACGCATACGATCGTAAGCATTGGTTCGATGTTATTTCAACCATACAGGCAGAAGCCGCCCAGGATCGTTTAAAAATACCTGTTATATATGGTATTGATGCTATTCATGGCGTAACTTATACAACAGGCAGTACCTTATTTCCGCAAGAAATTGCGATGGCTGCTACTTTCAACCGCGAAATAGCCCACAAGGCAGGGGAGATCACCGCTTATGAAACCCGCGCGAGTTATATTCCCTGGAATTATTCTCCGGTTTTAGATTTAGGTAAAACACCTTTATGGCCGCGTATTTATGAAACATTTGGTGAGGACCCTTTTCTGATAAAAACCATGGGGGCCGCTATTATTACAGGTTACCAGGGTAACGATGTTGGTGACAAATACCATGTTGCCGCTTGCATGAAACATTATTTAGGCTATGGCGATCCTTTAAGCGGTAAAGACCGTACACCAGCCTGGATACCTGATCGTTATATGCGCGAGTATTTTTTACCACCATTTGCCGAAGCCGTTAAAGCAGGAGCGAGGACCGTGATGATAAACTCGGGTGAAATAAATGGTGTTCCGATCCATGCCAGCAAATATATGCTTACTGATGTATTGCGTGGAGAGCTTCATTTCGATGGTATCGCGGTTTCCGATTGGAGAGACATCGAATATTTACATGAACGTCATCATATCGCCAAAACCCAAAAAGAAGCGGTTATGATTGCCGTGAACGCCGGTATTGACATGAGCATGGTGCCTTTGGAATATTCTTTTTATAACTACCTGATTGAACTTGTTCATGAAGGTAAAGTATCTATGGCCCGTATCAATGAAGCTGTACACCGTATTTTGCTGGTAAAATATCAGTTAGGTTTGTTTGAACGCCCGGTAGGTAACCCGGATGATTATCCAAAATTTGGTTCGGATGAGTTCCGCCAGGTGAGTGTGAATGCAGCTACCGAAGCCATTACGTTATTAAAAAACAAGAATAAAATTTTGCCGCTAAAAAAAGACATGAAAGTTTTCGTGACCGGTCCAACCGCAAATACCATGCGTTCCCTTGATGGCGGCTGGAGTTATACCTGGCAAGGTGAGCAAACGGATGCGTTTGCCGCGAACAAGAACACTATTTTGAAAGCCATTCAACAAAAAATAGGCAAGGATAACGTTACTTATGAGCCGGGTGCTACATTCGACAGTTTGAAAGATGTGGAAAATGCCGTGGAAGCCGCTAAGAAGGCTGACGTAATCGTGCTTTGTCTGGGTGAATTATCTTACACAGAAAATGTTGGTAACATCGATGACTTAAATTTACCTGAGGCACAAATGCAATTGGCTACCGAATTGGCAAAAACTGGCAAACCTATTGTTTTAGTTTTGGCCGAAGGCAGACCTCGTATAGTTACAAAAGCCGAAAGTCAATCAACAGCTACTGTTATGACTTACCTTTCGGGAAATGAAGGCGGCGATGCTTTGGCAAGAATATTGTTTGGAGATGCCAATCCATCAGGTAAACTCCCTTATACGTACCCAAGATCATCAAATTCGTTAAACAATTATTATCGTAAAAATCTGGAAAACGGTAACCCCGACGATTCACATGGTTATAACCCGCTTTACGAATTTGGCTTTGGTTTGAGTTATACCTCTTTTAGCTATAGCAATTTACACCTAAGCAAACCAGATTTAAAAGAAGGTGAAACATTAACTATTACTATTGATGTAAAAAATACAGGTTCACGTGAAGGGAAAGAGTCTGTTTTGTTATTTACCAGCCAGTTATACGCCAGTATAGCACCAGATTTTAAACGTTTGAGGGGGTTCGATAAAATAGACCTGCAAGCGGGTGAAACAAAAACAGTAACTTTCAGCATCACACCAAAAGATTTGGCATTTGTAAACGATATCAGCAAAACGGTTACAGAAGCCGGAGAGTTTAAGGTGTTAATTGGCGATCAAACTGCCAGCTTTAATTATATTTCGGATACTATTCCTGATAGAAGTGGAAAATTGTAAATAAATTATACCTCGTAAAATAAAATGCCGGTTGTTTGAAAAGCGACCGGCATTTTATTTTTATGATAATTCTCAAAAATTAGTGTGTATTTTGGAAGGTAGATCGTCAAGTAAAAACAAATACCGTCATGGCTAAAAGTATGAAAGTAATCCTGATAGTATTTATCGTTTATTTTATCATAGCCCCATGTATTGTGGTCGCCAGATTGTTTATAAAAGATTACGATGATAATCACTACGCTGGTGCTGTGGCAAGTCCGTTTTTGATAATTTTTTCCCTTACTGTAATTGTTTACTTTCTATCGCTTTGCATCTGGACGGTAATGCTTTATAAAACAAATAATCAGGCAAGAATACCGTTTTATAAAATTGGGGTGGTTTTTATACTGGGTGTTTTTGTACCAGCTGTATTTTGGTTGCATATTATTCTAGTTTAAATTTTGAAATTAAAACCATCAAAAATGTAGCCCCTATGACTAAAAATGCAAAAACGATTTTGATAATGTTTCTCATTTACTTCACTGCAATCCTATGTATTCTACTAACTACCTTAATTAAACTTAATTACGATGAGAATAAATACGGCGGAGAAATGGCCGATACAATCCTGTTTGTTTTTTTGTTTGGGGCTATTTTTTATTTTCTTTTGTTTTCCATCTGGACATTAGTACTTTATAAGGCAACGGATAGGGCCAGAACTGCTTTTTATGAAATTGGGGTAATTTGCGCACTGGGTATTTTTTTACCTTTAGCTATTCTATTACATTATTTTTGATCTAATCCTTTAACCTCAAAAGGATAGCGTATTTAAGGCATTGATTTTGTCTTTTTTTAACCCCTGCCCGCAAATAAAATGTTTATTTAACATTTATTAATAAATGTTAAATAAACATTTTATTTTCTCAGAAATGAATTTTATATTTGTATCAGACCTTCGGGTAAACCAATTAAAAAAAATCCTGTTATGAAAAGATTGCTGCACGTATGCTGTATAATAATCGTATTTTCTGTTTTATCCTGCTCAAAGAGCAGTACCCCGGCACCGCCGGTAACCCCGACTTATACGCCACCAGTAGTTTCTTCCTCTTTTGCCAAGGGCGCTGATATTAGCTGGGTGACTCAATTTGAATCTTTAGGCGTTAAGTTTTATAACAGCAGCGGTCAGCAACAAGAGTTATTTTCGTTGATGAAGAGCCTTGGATTTAACTCAATAAGATTACGGGCATGGGTTAACCCATCCGATGGATGGTGCAATACTGCAGACCTGGTTGCAAAAGCAACCCGCGCTAAAAATGCCGGCATGAAAATATTGATTGATTTTCATTACAGCGATGTATGGGCCGATCCCGGCGATCAGAATAAACCTGCCGCCTGGGCTTCCTTAGATTTTCCGACACTGCTAACCACTATGTATAGCTACACAGTAAACGTGATGGATACCCTTAAAACAAATGGGATTACGCCAGATTGGGTACAGATTGGTAACGAAACTGACAACGGCATGCTATGGCCCAGCGGAAACGCGACTACCAGTATGGCAAATTTTGCCGCCCTGATTCAAAACGGCTATTCGGCTGTGAAATCCGTGAGCAGCACTACAAAAGTAATTGTACATCTTTCAAATGGCTATAACAACTCGTTGTTTCAATGGATGTTTGATGGATTGAAAGCCAATGGTGCGCATTGGGATATCATTGGTATGTCACTTTACCCATCGTATTCTACATCCGATTGGGCAACGGTCGATACTCAATGTCTGGCAAATATAAATGCTTTGGTTGCGCGTTATTCAACGCCGGTAATGGTAGTGGAAGTAGGAATGCCCGAAAGCCCTGCTTCCAATTCCCAGGCCTTCCTGACAGATATTATCACTAAAGTAAATTCGGTGTCAGGCGGCAATGGACTGGGTGTTTTTTATTGGGAACCGGAAGCCTATACAAATAATTATGGCTTAGGTGCCTTTGACAATACAGGTAAACCCACAATAGCACTAGATGCATTTGGAAACTAATTTTGATTATTTATTTGTTCGCAACTATATAATTTTCATTTAAATCATAGTAAAATACTAAGGTAAACCAGCCAATAAACCAATTTTAAAACCCAATTTATAAATTATGAAAAAGATCAGTATTCTTTCTTCAGTGCTACTGCTTTGCCTAAATTTTAGCTGCAAAGAAAGCTCAGTTAAGCCCGCAAACGCCGGTTTAATAAGCTCAGCAACGCACGTTTCGCCTCATTCGGTAACCGATGCCAGCACATCATTTGCCAATGGTTCGGATGTTAGCTGGGTTACTCAAATGGAAGCTTCGGGACTCAAATTTTATAATAGCAGCGGTACCCAGCAAGACCTTTTCACTATCTTAAAAGGATATGGCATCAATTCAATTAGGTTGCGGGCCTGGGTAAACCCTTCGTCGGGATGGTGTAATACCGCCGACGTGGTAGCCAAAGCTATCCGAGCAAAAAATGCGGGCATGAATGTTATGATTGATTTTCATTATAGTGACACATGGACAGACCCAGGCGATCAAAATAAGCCAGCAGCCTGGGCGAGCTTAAGTTTTACCGATTTAATGACCGCCACGTACAACTATACTTACAACACCCTTAATACCTTAAAATCCAACGGTATTACACCTTTATGGGTGCAAGTCGGCAACGAAACAAGCGATGGTATGCTTTGGCAGGATGGCCGGGCATCTGTAAATATGAAAAACTTCGCCTGGCTGGTTAACTGCGGCTATAATGCAACAAAGGCTATTTTCCCATCAGCGAAAGTTATTGTTCACCTTGCAAATGGCTATGATAATACCACCTACAGGTGGATGTTTGACGGACTGAAAGCAAATGGTGCAAGCTGGGATGTTATCGGGATGTCATTATACCCCACGACCAGCAATTGGTCGACTTATAACAGCGAATGTCTTACCAATATGAATGATATGGTTTCCAGATATGGCAAACAGGTAATGATATGTGAGGCCGGCATGAGCGAATCAGCCCCTACCACCTGCGAATCGTTTTTGAGTGATCTGATTACAAAGGTAAAATCGGTATCTGGCAGCAATGGTCTTGGCGTATTTTATTGGGAACCAGAGGCTTATAACAACTGGCAAGGGTACGGATCGGGTGCTTTCGACCCTACAGGCAAGCCAACCGTGGCTATGAATGCGTTTTAAACAAAATAATAATGAAGAAGGCGGGATAGATATTATTTATTCCGCCTTTTTCGTTACTATCATTATTGAGGTTTGATATAAAATCTAAACCAAAATAAAATCAGTCCCTTAAAGATAAACCTTAGTGCTTTTTTGGAAATTATTTAACATTAACGCTATATTATGGAACGAAAAATATCTGTTTTGCTGGCTGCAATTACAATTGTAATGGTAGGAGGCATGTATCTGTTTGGAGAGGGTGCTCATCAGACTGACGATAAGAATATCATTAATTACGTTGCTGATGTTAAAAAACAAGATGTAAAGTTCTATTGGAAAGATGACGAGAATGAGAATTTCGGCAGTATTAAAAATTTGGAACATTGGCTCGAACACAAAAATTCACACCTGATATTTGCCATGAACGGCGGAATGTATAAACAAGACGGCTCGCCACAGGGGCTTTTTATCGAAAACCAAAAAACGCAGACATCGTTAGACACGACTAACGGAACCGGGAATTTCTATTTAAAACCCAATGGTGTATTCTACATAACTATCAAAAATGTGCCGGTAATATGTCCCACAACAGAATTTAAAGATAACCGGACAATAAAATATGCCACGCAATCTGGCCCGATGTTGGTTGTTGACGGGCAAATTAATCCGGCATTTAAAGAAGGATCTGTAAATGTGTATGTAAGAAACGGTGTCGGAATTCTGCCCGATAACAAAGTAGTTTTTGCCATGTCGAAAACCAAAATAAGTTTTTATGACTTCGCGAATTATTTTAAAAGTATTGGTTGTAAGAACGCCTTATACCTCGACGGATTTGTTTCAAGAATGTATTTACCTGAAAAAAACTGGCAACAAACCGACGGGAATTTCGGTGTAATTATTGGTATTACAACGCCTGCGAATTGAACACACTCGTTCGAAACAGTACAAATTGGTTGTCACACGCCATACTTAACTAAGCCATCGTTAAAGCGGTAATTAAAAAAATCAAGGTACCGGAAACCAAAAAGGCAAAAAAGTACATAAAGCTCATGCCTATGATTTTGGTTATGGTTCTGAACTTGCTGCGATGATACACAACCCGCAATGACCGATAAATGTACCACATAACATATAACGTCGCTAATAAATTGATCCACTGAACAGCTGGCAGCCAACTATTTGGCATTAAATTTTCCGACAGCATTATTATTGCCATAAACAAAAACATAAAACAATGCAGATGGAAGCTATAGATAAGGTGCTCGACATAATACTTTTTGCTTTTCATAAAGGTTACGCCAAGTATCAACGCAAATAAGGGTAGGAGTATAAACATCATTTTCGGGGTGTTATGTTTAAGTTCATCTGAAAATACTTCCTTTGCCCGTTCGCCATATTTTTCATTGTAAATCAGCGCCTTCTGATTATAAGTCCGTTTTAAAAATCCGTCGCGTTTGTTTTCGGGTAATTTATTTTGAGACACGGTATACTGATCATAAGATGTGTCGCCGGTAAAGGTTCTAAACCGCCCCGGTTTTTTCTCTTTGACGTCTAAATGCTTTAGTTTACCAGCAGCTTGCGTTAAATTTTCTTTTTCCTCAGCGCTAATATCCGGGTCCTTAGCTATGGAGTCAATTACTTTTCCTGCTTTAACTGGATCGCTAATTTTAATTTTAACTGCCTCGTGTCCACTTTGAAATAATGTAACGAAATAAACCACGCTAATAAAAATATACATTTTCACCGGGTGCAAGTACTGTGCGCGCCGCCCGGCCATATATTCGGTGGTGAGATAACCGGGTTTAAAAAAAAGGGGCTTTAGCGTATGGAAAAACTGATGATCAAAATGAAAATAGTCACTGATGGCATGGTTCATCATGTGGCCAAAACTTTCTTTTATCTGAAGATTTTCCTGTCCGCAGTTATGACAGAATTTACCTTCTAAAGTTGTTCCGCAGTTAAGGCAATCGTTCTCATGCCTGTAATGTTTTTTCATTTATTATGACGTTAAAATTCCCGCGATAGTCGCAGATAAATAAGAAGCCAATGTACCGCATATAAGTGCTTTTATGCCAAGTCTTGCCAAATCTGCACGCCTTTCCGGGGCAAGTTCTCCAATACCGCCAACCTGTATCGCAATAGAGCTAAAATTTGCAAATCCGCACAAAGCGAAACTTGTAATAACCAACGTTTTATGTGCCATTGCACCTTTAACTTTTATCAGATCGAGATATGCCACGAACTCATTTAAAACCATCTTTGTACCCATTAAAGAACCGGCAGTTTGAATGTCTTTATGGGGTACGCCCATCGCCCATGCAAAAACAGCGAATACCGAACCCAATATTTGCTTTAAACTCAGCGTTTTCAAATCAATATTTACAAAATCCAGACTAAGGTTCAAATGGCTGGCCAGGAAAAAACCCGTCTTGCCCAGTACATAGTCGAGCAATCCGATTATCGCGATAAAGCCTATCAGCATGGCGATAACATTTAGCCCGATTTTTAATCCATCGCTTGCGCCATGAGAAATAGCACCCACCAAGTTAGCATCCGATTTTTTTACCTCTAACGATACTTTTCCTTTAGTTTCGGATTCTTCTGTTTCGGGCCATACAATTTTTGATATTACAAGGGCACCGGGAGCGGCCATAATACTTGCCGCCAGTAAGTATTCGGCGGGCACACCTAATGCAATATAAGTGGCCATTACGCCGCCAGCTATACAGGCCATGCTTCCCGTCATGGAGGCCAAAAGCTCCGACATGGTCATCGCTTTCAAATAAGGTTTAATCATTATTTGCGCTTCCACCTGGCCAACGAAGGCACTGCCCACATTAGAAACCGCTTCTGCACCACTAACGCCCATTAATTTATAAACTATCCAGGCGAATACTTTTACCACCCGCTGCATAATGCCCAAATGATAAAGAATGCTAATTAATACCGCGACAAATATTATCGTCGGGATAACCCTGAAAAAAAATATAAAACTGTATTGAGAACCCAATACTTTGGTAAGCTGCGCATCTTTATTGGCAACAATGCCGAAAACGAATTCGGCGCCCTGATCGGAAAAGGATAATATTTTTTTTACACCAGTAGCTAAAAAGCTAAAGATGTTTTTTCCGAGAGAAGTTTTCAATATAAATAAGGCCAGTAGCAATTGAATGGCTAAGCCGGATGAAACAACCCGGTAGTTAATTGCCTTACGGTTATTTGACATTGCGAATGCTATTCCAAAAATAAGGGCAATGCCTATTAAACCGGTGTATCTTTCCATAAAACGATGATATGCTTAAATTGAGGTTAAGATAGGAAAGAATTTCGGAATTCGGATTTTCGAATTCGGATTTACGGCAAAATTATTCCGCACTCGACATTTCGACATCCGAAATTAAAAAAATCCGAAATCGAAAATCCGACTTCCGAAATAACTAAGAAGCTTTCCGGCGGTTAAGCTCGTCACGGATTTTTGCTGCCTTTTCGTATGATTCGTCCGATAAGGCTTCCTGCAATTTAGTTTTCAGTTCGTCGGTACTTAATGAATTATAGCCGGTGGTAGCAGCAGCAGTTGTTTTTTCTTCTTTGGGTTCGTTTATATTTTCGAGGTACACAAAGTCGTTACCTTCTATTACTATACCAGCAGTGGATAAAATAAACTCGTAGGTGTAAATCATACAATCGAACCTTACGGCGATAGCGATGGCATCGGATGTACGGGCATCTATTTCAACAACTTTTTTACCATCGGAACAAATAAGTTTCGAATAAAAAATGCCATCGACCAGGTTATATATGATGATCTCCTGGACCGTGATATGGTACGCCTGCCCGAAACTCTTAAACAAATCGTGTGTAAGCGGGCGGCTTGGTGTCATTTTTTCAATTTCTATGGCAATGGCTTGCGCTTCGAACGCGCCAATAATTATTGGGAGTCTTCTTCTTCCGCTAACTTCGCCTAAAACCAACGCATAGGCACCAGACTGGGTTTGGCTATACGATAAACCAACAATATCCAGTTTTATTTTTTTCATATCATTACCCATCACAACATTTCCAATTTAAGCGGAAGCTTTATATTCTTTTATCGCGTTAATTAATTTTGGTACAATTTCAAAGGCATCACCTACAATGCCATAATCCGCCACTTTAAAAAATGGGGCCTCAGGGTCTTTATTTATCACCACAATTACCTTCGATGAACTTACCCCGGCAAGGTGTTGGATCGCGCCTGAAATTCCAACCGCAATATACAAATTTGGACTAATAGAAATACCAGTTTGTCCAACATGTTCGTTATGCGGCCTCCAGCCAGCGTCAGATACAGGTTTTGAACAGGCCAACGCCGCGCCAAGTAAATCAGCAAGCTCTTCGATCATTCCCCAATTTTCAGGACCTTTAAGTCCGCGCCCGCCCGATACAACGATCTCAGCATCAGGCAAGGAAACTTTATCAGTTGAACGGACAATTTCCTGTATCATCGCTTTAAAATCACCGGTATTGATTTCAGGGTTAAAATCTTCGATCAACAAAGTCGAGTCTTTTTCGACAATTTTGTAAGCATTGGGCGTTAAGGAAATTACCTTGTTGATGGAACTTAGCTCAACAATAGCAAACGCCTTCCCCGAAAAAGCTGCCTTTTTTACCCTGAAACTGCCCCCAGACTGATCTGGTAAAGATACCGCGCCATCTGCCAATCCTGCTTCCAATTTAACAGCCACCCGCGGAGCCAGTCCCCGGCCCGAAAACGAATTCGACAACACAACAATATTAGCACCCTCGTTTTTAGCCGCACCCGCAATTATCGAAGCATAAGCCTGGTTTACAAAGTTTTTTAATTTTTCGTTAGATACGTTTAATATTTTATCGGTGCCGTATTTTGCCAATAATTGCAGTTCTTCTGCACTTACGTTGCCGATTGAGACTGCACATAAGCTGGTATTATTTTGATCGGCAATGGCGCGGGCGTAAGAAACCACTTCGAACGTTGATTTCTTGAATTTGCCCCCGGCATTTTCCGCATATACTAAAACTGACATATATATTAATAAATGAACTGGTTCAAAATGTTTTATTTAAATAACCCTGGCTTGGGTATGTAACCAATCGACCAGTTGTGCCGGATTGCCCGGATCCGCCAATTTCACCTGCCCGCGTACTGGCGGAGTTTCATAACCAACTACTTCCGATAATGTTTTTACCTCGATAGGCTCTACTACAACCAAAGGTTTGGAACGGGCCGACATAATTCCCCGCATGTTTGGTATTTTAGGCTCAGCGACGCCTTCTGCTGTGCCAGCTACAAATGGTAACGGAATCACCAATACTTCTTTGCCGCCTTCAATTTCCCGTTCAACCGTAGCACTTTCCCCATCAACAACTAATTTTTTTACTATCGAGACAGATGGAATGTCCAAAAGTTCGCCAATCATTCCTGCAACTTTTGACCCGTTATAATCAATAGATTCCCTGCCGGTAAGTATCAAGTCAAAAGGATTGCTTTTAACATAATTGGCAATTTGGGATGCTACAAACCAGGCATCATGTGGTTTGGCATTGATGCGAACGGCATCGCCGGCACCAATCGCCAACGCTTTGCGTATGGTTGCATCGGTATTGGCTTCGCCTACATTTATAACCGTTACCGATCCATTTCCAGCATCGGTTAACTCAATTGCACGCGCCAGCGCTATTTCATCATAAGGATTTAATATAAATTGAACACCTGTAGTATTAAATTGGGTGTTATTATCTGTAAAGGTTATTTTTGTGGTCGTATCCGGAACATTACTTATGCAAACCAGGATTTTCATCATGTTCGTTGTTTTAAATTGGTTGATGAATCACCTACAAATGAATTAATAAAACCAGTTTTATTACTGAAGAAAAAACTCATTAGAAATAGGGTTTGCAAATTTAGATAAAAAAGATAGAGTTTAAAATGGAGATAAGCAGATTAGAGAAGCTATTAGAGTTTTTTAAAAATGAACCGGACGACCCGTTCCTGAAATACGCGTTGGCTACAGAGTATTTAAGGCTAAATCAAACAGAGCTTGCCTTAAATTATTATGAAGAACTCACATCCAAGCATCCCGATTACGTTGGCACGTATTACCATTTAGGAAAACTCTACGAAGCCTTAGGGCGAAAACAGGATGCCATAAATACTTACGAAACCGGGATGAAGGTGACTAAGGAAAAACGCGATAACCACGCCTTTTCGGAATTACAAGCAGTTTACCGGGAGGCAACCGGCTGGGATGAGGATGATGAATAATGTTTATTGGTTCACTGGTTCATTAGTTCATTGGTCTGCTTCGGCAGGCTTAATGAACTACGACACCAATGAACCAATGAACCAATGAACTAATGAACCAATGAAAAAACGACGGCATTTATTATTTATCCGGGATGTAATTTTATACACCTTCACGTCATTTGGTGGCCCACAGGCACATATTGCCGTGTTATTGCGCGAGTTTGTTGAAAAGCGTGGCTACATAACCGAAGGTGAGCTGATGGAACTGAATGCTTTATCGCAATTACTGCCGGGCCCTTCATCCACGCAAACCCTTGTGGGTATTGCCTGGAAAGTTGGCGGACTCCGGCTGGCTATCATAACGTTTTTGATTTGGATAATGCCATCGGCAACCATTATGTGCATTGCAGCCGTCAGCTATAAAATATTTGCCAATAGGGCTATGTTTACCGAAATATTGCGTTTTGTACAACCTATTGCCGTTGGGATTGTGGCTTACGCCACCTATACTTTCGCCACTAAATTTTTGAAGAGCAGGGTGAGCACGATGCTGGCGTCCGGGTCACTTATCGCAACACTGATATTACAAAATGCTTATGCGTTCCCATTGCTGATTATGTTAGGCGGTATTATTTCATCGGCTTTGGAAACACCACAGCATGAAAGTGAACTGCGGGTTAAATTGTTCTCCAATGTAAACCCGAATAAGGTTGCGTATTTCATTGGTATATTGTTATTTTTTGCAGCCTTGGGCGCGGTGGTAAACCAAACATCGCCATTTAGTTTGCCCATACGTTTATTCGAAAACTTTTATCGTAACGGTATCCTGATATTTGGCGGCGGCCAGGTTTTGGTACCGCTCATGTACACCGAGTTTGTGGAGGTAAAACATTATCTCACCAATTCCGAATTTTTATCCGGTTATGCTTTGCAGCAAATGTTGCCGGGGCCAACTTTTTCTTTTTCTTCTTTTTTGGGAGCGATGAGTATGGGAAACAAAGGGGGAGGGGTAATGGGCCAAATTTTTGGCAGCCTGGTTGCTGTAATTGGTTTGAACTTGCCCGGACTGATTCTTATTTTATTTATTGTACCTTTTTGGGACGATCTTAAAAAAATTACGAGGATCAAGAACTCATTAAGCGGGATAAATGCGGTCGCTGTTGGCTTTATGGCAACCGCGTTGATCTTATTGATGAGGCCATTTGGGTTAGATTGGATGGCGTACCTAATCATGTTAATCACATTTTTGCTCCTTTATTTCACCAAAATAAAAGCACCGGTTGTTATTTTAATAGGGGTGGTTTTGGGGTTGATATTTTAGCTGCCACCCCCGGCCCCTAAAGGGGAGCTTGTGTACCCTCAATCGCTATGTATGTCAACATCTCTAATCGCAGGCAATGACACTGCGCCGTAGGTGCAATATGTCGGTAGAAAATGTGATCCACCTAATCAATTTTGCGCCGTAGGTGCAACACTTAATGGACTATTTATGGCTCATTATGCCAGTCGGCGAGGTTTCGTACCGACGGCACGCGGGCTGCTTTTCGGGTGTTTTTCTACCGACATTTTACCCCGATGGGGTATGGAAACGATGTGGGTAATCGGTTGCCCTAAAGGGGGTATCAATCAGGTATTTCTGTCCCATTCGTTGCGAATTTGCTGAATATGTTTATCAAACTTTTCGCTTTCTTCATTGGTAAGAATTCCAAAAAAGTCTGAAGGTTTTTTAGAGGAAACAACTGGAGTTGAAATATTTTTAGCTTCTTCTTCGATATAAAAAAGGCAATGTACTTGTTTACCCAAGTAACTTTTTGGTAAGGATACAGGCAAGTCAAATGTTTCTTTTTCGGGCGTTATTACTTGTAAAATCATATCATTCAGATGTTAGCTTTCCAACAACACCTTACAAATATAAAAAATTAACCTTTAAATAAATAGGTTTAAATATGCCCGATTGGCGAAACTATTAGATTTCTTTTAGGGGAATGTTTGAAATTATTCCATAATATTCCGTTCCCACTCGCCGTGAATTTGCTTGATATGTTTCTCAAACTTTTCGCATTCTTCATAACCCAACGTTCCAAAAAAATCAGCAGTTTTTTTTGGAGGTAATACTGAAGTGGAAACGTTTTTAGCTTCCTCTTCAATATAAAAAAGGCAATGTACTTGTTTCCCGATGTAACTTTTTGGTAAAGATACGGGCAAATCAAATGCTTCTTTTTCAGGGGTGATGACGAGTGATATCATTTTGTTTGATTTTTATTAAAACACGTAAAACACTAATTCGAGATATAACTTCAACAACAAATATTTGTTCGCAAATATTTATCAATAATATTCACAAACAAATCATCCAACCCATCCTTCAAAGCTCCCCCTTTAGGGGGCCGGGGGCTGAGGCTGGCGGCCTAAAACGGTTGCTCGTCATCAATATCATCCATCCGCGATGGCCTGATGATAAAATTGCTTTGCTTTTCAAAATCCTGCGACGGACTCAGGCCGCTAAATGCATTAATTGGTGGCGCAAACCCATCCATTCCCTGGTCAAGGTCGGTGAATTTAACATATTTCCCAACAAATTTTAACCGTACCCTGCCGGTTTCGCCGTTACGGTGTTTTGCTATAATCACTTCACCTACGCCCTGGGTCGGGTTATTGTCTTCATCCACTTCCAATCCGTAATACTCGGGTCGGTAAAGGAACAGCACCATATCGGCATCCTGCTCAATTGAACCAGATTCACGTAAATCCGACAGCATGGGGCGTTTGGAACCACCTGGACGGCTTTCAACGGCCCGGCTTAATTGAGACAGCGCTATTACCGGCACATTTAATTCTTTAGCCACCGATTTTAAAGCCCTTGAAATACTACCTATTTCCTGCTCACGGTTACCGCCGCCTTTGCCATCCGCTCCTTTGCCTTGCATTAATTGCAAATAATCGATAATGATTAACTGTATATCGTGTTGCGATTTTAAACGGCGGCATTTGGCCCTGAATTCAAATATATTGAGGCCGGGGGTGTCATCAATAATGAGCGGGGCTTGTTCGAGCCGGCCAATTTTTGAGTGTATTTGCTGCCATTCCCACTCTTCGAGATTACCTTTACGGATCTTTTCCTGTTCGATATGCGTTTCCCCGGAAATCAAACGGTTAACCAACTGAACAGAGGACATTTCCAAGGAAAAGACCACGACCGGCTTATTAAAATCAACCGCGGCATTACGGGCACAAGTAAGCACAAAGGCTGTTTTACCCATCGCAGGGCGGGCAGCTATAATCACCAGGTCAGATTTTTGCCAGCCGGAAGTCATCCTGTCCAAATCTGTAAAGCCTGATGCCACACCTGTTAAGCCGTCTTTTTTATCTTTTAAGGACTCAATTTCTTTTAGGGCTTCGTGCATCAGGTCGTCCATCTTCCGTGAATCGCGGCGAAGGTTGTTTTGAGCAATTTCAAAAAGATTTTTCTCTGCGCGGTCTAAAAGGTCCAATACGTCGCTGGTATCTTCATAAGCACTTTGAATCACATCTGTCGAAATCCGGATCAGCTCTCGCTGAATAAATTTTTGAATAATAATACGGGCGTGAAACTCAATGTTTGCAGCTGAGGCAACCCGGTTGGTAAGTTCCGTAATATAGTAGGCGCCACCAATCATTTCGAGTTCTCCTTGCTGACGGAGTTGCGCGGTAACGGTAAGAATATCGACCGGTGATGTTTTTTCGAACAGTGTTCTTATCGCCTGAAATATTTTTTGATGGTTGTCTTTATAAAAAACTTCCGGCTTTAAAATATCAATTACCGACGACAACGCATCCTTCTCCAGCATCAAAGCACCTAATACAGCCTCTTCCAAATCGATGGCCTGCGGGGGGAGTTTCCCTAAGCCGCTAAAAGTACCCGGGTTGGTAAATTTTGTGCGACGGTCACTCGTGTTAGGCTTATTATATTCGTTACTGTTCTCCATAATCATAGGCTACAAAAATATATAAAAGTGGCGGCGCATTAACTAACATCGTGTTTAAAATGATTAAAAAATCGTTAATATAAATACACATTTAAACGATTGCTATTAACACGACATGTTAGTTAAATGTTGGTAATTTTATTTTAATATTGATATACAGGTTATTAACACTATGTGGATAAGAATTGAAATTGTTAACTATTTTCAAAAAACCCAAAAGGCATTGAGTTCAATAACTGCAAAATCAATTAATATGGGTACTTTTGGGCTTTTGTAATTTAATTAAGATGATGTATAATTCGAGGCCGCCGCGTGGTGAGAGCAATCAATTGGTTTTTGGAATACGGGCAGTAGTTGAGGCAATCCGGTCGGGAAAAGAAATTGAATCACTGTACCTTCAACGAGGTTTGGGGGGCGGCCTGCTTAACGAACTTAAAGATTTGATGAACGAATACCAGCTCACAGCTCAACAAGTACCTGTGGAAAAGCTGAACCGTTTAACCAACAAAAATCACCAGGGGGTAGTGGCGTTTATTTCACCAATTGTCTATCAAAAAATCGAAAACATTATACCCATGCTTTTTGAAAACGGACAAGTGCCGTTAATATTGGTATTGGATGCGATTACCGATGTACGCAATATGGGCGCGATAGCCCGCACCGCCGAATGCGCTGGCGTACATGCCATTGTATTGCCTGCGAAAGGCTCGGCGCAAATAAACCCCGATGCCATTAAAACATCTGCCGGGGCCCTGTTTAAAATACCGGTTTGCCGCCACGAAAACTTTTTACAAACGGTAAAATACCTACAGGAATCGGGTTTGCAACTGGTAAGCTGTACGGAAAAAACCAAGGAAGATATTTACACACCCGACTATACCGTGCCCACAGTAATCGTTATGGGTTCGGAAGAAGATGGCGTACGAAATGAAATCATCAGAATATCTGATCATTTAGCTAAAATCCCCATGTATGGCGAAATAGAGTCGTTAAACGTTTCGGTTGCGACTGGTATAATTTTGTATGAGGCAGTGCGACAAAGAATCCCTGCAACGCTCTAAATGGGGGGCGAATTTGGCAATGATTCAGTACATTTCTAAAATTATCGTCTAAAATAGCTGCAAAAAGAAGCCATCTCCGGGAGGCGGGAAATCAAACGGGGAAATATGTGGGTGTTGTTCATCCTGTTTAGCAACGGGACATTCGGGAGTTTCAGGGGATGATGTTTTAGTCAGTGGTCCTTTTTCTGGTAAAGGTATTTCAAACTGCTTTTCCATGTTTTTTATTTTTATAATAGCGGCCAATTAACAGCTTTTATAATAAAAACAGAATGATGGGCGACAGCGAAAAGTCTGATGTATATCATGAAATTTTAGTTTATCCCGGGCGGTAAAAAAACGATCATTAAATTTTCTGACCGGTTATTAAGATGTTGAAATCTATTTTTCGCGATAAAATTACAGCAAGAGCAAAAGATAATAAATTCGCAAAAGCCAACATTAGAAATAACAATGAAGCCCACGAATTACAATAACCAAATTCAGGAAGCACTATCGCACATCACCGCCATCCACGGTAACGTGCCCCTACACCGCCGCGAATCCCGCCGGGAATACTCTTTTTCCAAACAACCATTCCTACAGCAACTTGCCATCTGGGACGAAGTTTGGCGTACAAACAAAAATTTCTGGATTAGGCTGCATACCTACTTTTTCCTGGAGCGGCATTGCACCAATGAAATGCGGTTGAGGGAAATGTGGCCCGTTATTGTCCATTGGCAAAATCAGGTGGATGATTGGGGGCTTTGCGACGCGCTGGCTAAAATTTATACCAAGATACTGGTGGTATTGCCGCAAGAAATGTACGGTCAGCTAAAAGAATGGAATGCTGACGAAAATTTATGGAAGCGAAGACAATCAGTGGTTTCGCTGCTTTACTACAGTCGAACAAAAAAACTACATCCTTCTTTTGAAGAAATAAGACAGCTTGTTATGCCACTGTTAACCGATCAGGAATATTATGTGCAAAAAGGGGTAGGATGGACCTTGCGCGAATGGCATACCGTGTATCCTAATGAAACCCTGCCCTGGTTGAAAGAACATATCAAATCAATCAGCAGCATAGCGTTTACTATCGCGATAGAAAAGATGGATGTGGCTACGGTTAATGAACTCAAAGCTTTAAGAAGGCTAAAATTAACGCTTTAACAAGCGCTGCTCAACCATTTTCATCACCGCGTCGCGGTGGTTGCGACTTATTGGCAGGGTAATGTTACCCAGTTTTATTTCGTTGCCTTCAATAGCGCTAATTTTTGAGCAGGCCACCAGGTACGACTGGTGTATTTTAATAAACTCAAAGGCTGGCAATGAACTTTCCAGACCTTTTAAGGTGAGGTAGGCAATTATTTTTTTATTGTCGAGATGGATCGTAACGTAGTTACCCAGGCTTTCCACATACAACATATCTTTTATCTCAATTTTTTCAATGCGTTTGTCACTCTTTACAAACAGGTATGATGAAAACAAATTGGCGCTCGTGGCATTCTTCAATTCGCTATAATCTTTAGCTTTTTGTACAGCTTTTAAAAAACGGTTATAGGCAAATGGTTTTAACAGGTAGTCTATTATATCCAGTTCGTAACCTTCCAGCGCGTATTGAGGAAATGCAGTTGTTAAAATAACCAACGGCTTAATAACTAAATTTTGAAGAAATTGGAGTCCCGATATTTTGGGCATTTCTATATCCAGAAAAATAAGGTCTATCTCATTGTCCTGAAGGAATAGATTTGCTTTCGCAGCATTTTCAAACTTGCCATGCAAATCCATAAATGGCACCCGTTCTACAAATTCCTGTAGAATTTTGCGGGCGACTGGTTCATCATCAATAATGATACAACTTAGTTTCTTCATACAAAAAGGGTTAGATTAACCTGGTAAATGCCGCCTTCTTTTTTTATTTTAAGGGTGTATTTACCCTTATACAATAATTCAAGTCGCCTTTCCACATTATTAAGGCCTATGCCGCCCGGGAGCGGCTCAGTTTCATCAAAAGAATTTTCACATTCGAAAATAATCTGATCCGCTTTTTGTTTTAATGTAATGCTGATGGTATTAACGCTGCTATCATCGCGAGTAGCGTATTTAAAAGCGTTTTCGACAAATGCCATAAATATAAGGGGGGCGACTTTTACCGAACTGTCTTCGCAGCTAACCTGTAGCTCAATTTGCATATTGTCGTTACTCCGGGCCTTTTGCAGGGCGACATAATTTTGCAGGTATTTTATTTCTTTCCCGAGTTCGATAAAATCAACATCGGCTTCGTATAGATTATAACGCAGCAAATCTGAAAATTGCACCATCATATCCCTCGCCGGCGCATTATTGATGTCGATATAACCGTAAACAGTATTGAGGCCATTAAACAGAAAATGCGGATTGAGCTGTGAGCGCAGGTATTTTAATTCTATTTGTAGCTGGTTAATGGCGATATTTTTAACTTGTTCCTGTTGCTCAGACCATTTTTGTGTTAGGTACAGCATGGCGGCAATTACGCTGCAACAAAGGCCATATACAAAATTGTCCCAGAAGCCCGAGCTGGTATCAATTATTTTATCATGAAAAAGCACACGGTGAATAAACAGGTTATAGTGGCCGTTGAAAAATGTGTACAATAGAATTAGCGCGATAAGGACGGTAACATACAAACTGAACCTTTTCTTTTCGAGCAGGTAGGGTATTACAAAGTCACGATTGGCCAATATCATGAATGTGAATATGCAAAAATGTACCATCACGGTGAAAATGTAAGAAAAACATGCTTGTACAGTCGGTACCGAATACGTCGGTTTTTCGATAATCAGCGCGCCGATATAGGCAACAAAAAAAAGCAAATAGGAATATCTTTTTGACAACATCGGCCGGTCTCCCTCTTTAAATAGTATAAATGTATTTTATTAATTTGATACCAGGAAATATCCTTTTGTTCGAATCCCGGATTTCACGGAAAACAAACCATTTGTCCTCTAAATTGTGCCATATATCCCGTAAACTTTTTAAAGAAAATTTGGACGGCCCTAAACATTTTTTTATTTTCAGGTATAAATAATTTAAAAGAATAATCAGATTTAAACTGTCGGCCATGTCAACTTCACCCAACATACGCATTGCTGTACCATTTTTTATGGTGCGCGATATGGAAGCTTCCTTGATTTTTTATGTAGAGAAGCTTGGTTTTTCAATAACCAATAAATGGATTCCACGCGAGAAAGTTGAATGGTGCTGGTTGCAACGCGACGAGGTTTCCATTATGCTGCAAGAGCCACGCAGCCACGAAAGAATTGACCGGCAAGGCCAAAAAGGGAGCGGCGTATCTATTTGCTTTCAATGCATGGATGCGCTTGCTTTATACCATGAATTTAGCGTTAAGGGCATCGAAATTAAAGAGCCTTTTGTTGGGAACAACATGTGGGTAGTTGCATTTAAGGACCCTGATGGGTATCAACTTGATTTTGAAAGCCCGACAGACGTGCCCGAAGAAACAAAATATTCTGATTGGCACACCGCCACTTCAGGTTGAAAGAACATTCCATATTTAATTCTCAACCGCACATAAAGGCATCGGGAAACTTTTTTATTTTCATATAAAATCATCCGTTTACGTAGAAAACTTGTTCTGCTGTCATATAAATTTTTTTATGATACAGGCTGCTTATATCTTTATATAAACATTAGCTTCACATTAATTAATGTAACAAAAGTATCTGTAAATCATTACATTATCACTAAATCACAATACCATGAAAAAAGTCATACAATTCGGAGAACATGTGGAAGGATATAGCATTCCTGTTTTAAATGAGCGGGAAATAAGGGCTTCGGCAGGCATTTTATTTTTAGGCCTGATCCTGTCATTAATGCAAATCCTTTATAAAAGTGATTTTCTGCTGGTAAAATATTTTATTACTGTTTTCCTCACCGATTTTATCATCCGTGTTTTTGTTAATCCGAAATATTCTCCTACACTAATCATCGGGCGTTTGATCGTCAGGAACCAGGTCCCCGAATACGTGGGGGCGGCCCCAAAAAAGTTTGCCTGGATAATTGGCCTTGCGCTATCGGCCATCATGTTCACATTTATGGTCATAGTAAATGCATTTAGTCCGATAACAGGCATTATCTGCCTGATTTGCCTGATATTCACTTTTTTCGAGTCGGTGTTTGGTATTTGCCTGGGATGTAAATTTTACAAACTGTTTTATGGAGAAAAAGCGCAATACTGCCCCGGGGAAGTTTGCGATGTAAAAACAAAACAGGATATTCAAAAAACTTCCAAAACCCAACTCTTAATCGTTGCCGGATTTTTCGTTTTCGTGTACTTTATCGCTTTTTTCCTAAATGATTTTTATAGCAAAACACCTCGCGACTTATTTGGGATTTATAGTACCGCGAAGACTAAATAAAATTCCTTTTTGATTCAAATACTGATGTAGTTCACTTAAGGGAAAGAACTATAATTCGTCCCCAAAACATCGGTCGCCTCACCCTGCCCTCTCCAAAGGAGAGGGTCCTTAAAAAGAGTGAAGTTAAAGTCCTCTCCTTTGGAGAGGATTTAGGTGAGGCGAAATTGTACGAAAAGCTTAACTAAACGACATTAATTCAAATACCCCAATATTATGTCCCCAAAAGGTTCATTGGAAGATTATTTTGCGAAATTTCGGGAAGGTATCATCGGCCATAAGCAAACCTTTGAATCACCTTTCGGGGAAAAAGAAATAGTTTATGCCGATTGGACGGCAAGTGGCAGGGCTTACGGGCCGATTGAAGAATGTATCCAAAAAGAGATCCTTCCATTTTTGGCCAATACACATACCGAAACTACAATTACCGGTACACTGATGTCTAAAGCTTATGAGGAGGCCAAAGCTATTGTTAAGGAACATGTTCGGGCAAATAATGACGACATATTGATTTTTTGCGGCAGTGGTATGACGGCCGCCGTAAATAAACTACAGCGAATATTAGGGTTGCGGATTCCAGAACGAATCGGGGATTATATGAAAAAAGACGCCATTGCACTCCCGTTAGATGATTTATTGAAGCCAGTTGTTTTTGTTACACACATGGAACATCACAGCAACCATATCAGTTGGCTGGAGACTATCGCGACCCTTGAAATAATTGATGCCGATGAAAACGGGAATGTCGACGTACAGCACCTAAAAAACTTGCTGGAACAATACAAAGACCGAACTAATAAAATAGCCGCCTTTACCGCCTGCAGCAATGTAACCGGGATACAAACCCGGTATCATGAAATCGCCAAAATTATCCATGAATACAGTGGATTGTGCTTTGTCGACTTTGCCTGTTCTGCCCCTTATGTTAGCATCAATATGCACCCCAATGAAAACGGCGCGCATTTAGATGCGATTTATTTTTCGCCACACAAATTTTTGGGTGGCCCAGGCTCAGCAGGGGTTTTGGTTTTCAATAAAAAACTGTATAAAAACAAAATCCCCGATCAGCCGGGGGGAGGTACGGTAGTATACAGCAACCCCTGGAAATTTCATGAGTATATCACCAATATCGAACATCGGGAAGATGGCGGTACACCGCCATTTTTGCAGGGCATAAAGGTGGCCATGTGCATCCGGTTGAAGCACGAAATGGGTGTTGAAAATATCCGGCAACGGGAGGAAGAATTATTGCAAATTATTTTTGAAAGGTTCTCAAAAATAAAAAATATCGACGTATTGGAAGGAAATGTTAAACAAAGATTAGGCGTTATTTCGTTTATTGTACAGGGAGCGCATCATAATTTGATCGTTAAGATACTTAATGACCGGTTTGGTATTCAAACACGTGGCGGCTGCTCCTGCGCCGGGACTTACGGACATAAACTGCTACAGGTTGACGAGGTACGATCCTATAAAATTTTGAACGCTATCCGTTCAGGGAATTATTTAAGCAAACCTGGCTGGGTAAGATTGTCAATCCATCCTACCATGACCAATAATGAAGTTGATTTTATTATGGATGCGATAAAATTAACAGCCTGCCATTTTCGGGAATGGATAACAGATTATAACTACGATCCCGCATCCAATGAATATACCTTAAAAGAGCTACAGGCGAACCAAATGAGCAAAATCGAAGCCTGGTTTAGCGTAACCAACTGGCCGAAAGTTCCGGGCCAGGCTCCGTTGGTGGCAGTTTAAAAAAGGGGCAAAAAAAGTCCAAAAAACAGTTAGTTGTTTTTCCAGAGATAAAACAGCTTCTTTCTTTCGGATTGAAAAGTTATATTTGCTATTAATGATCACTAAACTTTAATCATGGTACCAACATTTCTTAAACGTTTGATTTTGATATTTGCCTTTTTTGTTGGAGTAAAAAATATTGTCATAGCGCAATCTTTCTATAAAGATTATAGGACCTATTTATTAAATATTGGGCATCATTCTGCGAAACAAAAGAAACTAATTGATACATCTGTAAAAAGAATGCGCTTAACAATTGATAGTTTTCAAAAGGCAACTAAACTTTCATTTTTTACAGTAGATACCATTTTTGTTGTGAATTTTATAGCAGCAGAAACAAGTTTTTCTTCAGAAATCATTTGGCATAGAAATGCCAGTTGTTTTTATCAATACAATTTTGAAATGGATCACTGGAAAATTTTTAATAGAAAGTTGGATATTAAAACTGATGCTTCTGACATCTTAAAATCATTTAACAATGAATTTAGACGAACAATAGAAACAGGGGATACGGCCGGTTATCATAAATTTGCAGACAAACATAAAGTATTTGATGGACAATGGGTTGATCCTATCATGGCAATAAAAGCCAATAATCATTGGAATTTTATTGTATTTAAGGGGAATGGCTGGGCAATAAATTATGAAAAATTGGAGATCAATTAATTTAGAACTGGATTAGGACTATGGTCGAACTATTCTTTAATTAACTAATCTCCAATCTATAACCTTAAATATACTTCGTCCCAAACTGTTGCTTCACATCGGCAACTATTTTTTTAACGCTTTGTTCTTTGTCGCGCGGACTAATTAAAAGGGTATTGTTCGACTCAACTACGATAAAATCGTGCAGGCCCTGTATAATTACCAGTTTTCCTTCCGGGACATTAACCATACAATTCGACGAATCGTACATGATGACCTTATCCGAAGGGATTACTGCGTTGCCAACGTAATCTTTATCAGCCAACTCATAAATAGAAGCCCAGGTGCCCAGGTCCGACCATCCAAATTCCGCAGGCAGCACAAATACATTGTCTGCTTTTTCCATTATGCCATAATCTATCGAGATATTGGTACACTGCAGGTAAGTTTGGTGGATGTGGCTTTTTTCTTCGGGTGTGTTGTAAAATTGCCTTGCCTCGGCAAATATTTCATTCATATCTGGTAAATGACTACCAAATGCCTTAACAATAGCTTTAGCCGACCAAACAAATATGCCCGCGTTCCATAAAAAGTCGCCGCTTTGAATAAAAGTTTTAGCGATTTCTACTGTCGGTTTTTCTGTGAATGTTTTTACTTTATGAAAATCGCTATTAATACTTTCGTCGGTGTATTGTATATAACCATAACCGGTATCGGGCCGGGAAGGTTTTATGCCTAAAGTAATGAGGCAATCGTTTTCTGCCGCGGCGGTAAATGATTTTTCAATTGTTTCAATAAATGCTTTTTCATTTAAAATTAAATGATCAGAAGGGGCAACCACAATAACTGCATCCCGGTTAAGGCTCTCAATTTTAAAAGAACCATAAGCCACACAAGGCGCAGTATTGCGCATTACAGGTTCTGTCAGTATTTGATTATCAGTAATATCCGGTAATTGCGCTTTTACAATGTCGGTATAAATTTCATTAGTCACTACAAAAATATTTTCCTTTGGGCAAACCGTCAGAAAGCGTTCGTAGGTGTTTTGAATGAGTGTTTTCCCAGTCCCCAGTATGTCTATAAACTGTTTCGGGTACGATGTTCTGCTGATTGGCCAAAAACGGCTGCCAATTCCGCCTGCCATAATAATGGCGTAATAATTTTTATTCATAATGAGTTTAACAATTTAATTGGGTTTTAGCCGGGTAAAAATGAACAATAATTTGTAAATTACTTATTAAATGAAACTAAATAAAAAAATACACCGTTTTAATGCTTATTCAAATAAATAAATGAACAATTTTTTTTCGGGGTTTTAAATTTTTTTTAAAAAAAATTAAGTAAAACACTCGTTTATTGAGAAAAATTTGTTACTTTAAACTTTTAAAATGTATTCAAGGATAAGATAAGTAATGATAGAGACAAAGAAGTCACTTTTTGATAACCTCCAGAATTTTTTCGGGTTTGACAATTTTAAGGGAGAACAGGAAGCGATTATAATGAATATACTTGCTGGAAACGACACATTTGTGATTATGCCTACCGGTGGTGGCAAATCCATGTGTTACCAATTACCGGCATTAATGAGTGAAGGTACAGCGATTGTTATTTCACCGCTCATCGCATTGATGAAAAATCAGGTAGACCAGTTAAGGGCATTTGGCGGTTCAGAAAGTATCGCGCATTTTTTAAATTCTTCGCTCACAAAATCAGAAATAGGTAAGGTAAAAGAAGACGTATTGGCCGGAAAAACTAAACTGCTATATGTTGCACCAGAATCGTTAACAAAACAGGAAAATATTGATTTTTTACGTCTTAACCAGGTATCGTTTGTGGCGGTTGACGAGGCTCACTGTATTTCGGAATGGGGACATGATTTCCGCCCGGAATATCGCAAAATAAGACAGGTGATCAGCAATATAGGCGACAATATTCCAATTATTGCTTTAACAGCTACAGCTACTCCAAAAGTTCAGCAGGATATACAAAAGAACCTGCAAATGAACAATGCCACCATTTATAAATCGTCGTTTAACCGCTCGAATTTATTTTATGAGGTACGTGCCAAACGGAACGTCATAAAAGAGATTGTTAAATTCGTAAAACAAAACCAGGGGAAATCGGGCATTATTTATTGCCTGAGCCGCAAAAAGGTAGAAGAAGTTGCCGAAGCGCTGAATCTTAACGGCGTTAAAGCTTTACCATACCATGCCGGCCTTGACCCTAAAGTACGCGCAGATACGCAAGACAAATTCCTGATGGAAGATGTGGATGTTATTGTGGCCACTATCGCTTTTGGGATGGGCATTGATAAACCTGATGTTAGATATGTGATACACCACGATGTGCCTAAGAGCATGGAAGGTTATTACCAGGAAACTGGCCGTAGCGGGCGCGATGGTGGTGAAGGGGTTTGTGTCGCTTTTTATTCTGAAAAAGATATCGACAAGCTTCAAAAATTCATGAAGGATAAACCGGTTGCTGAACGCGAAATCGGTACCCAGATATTGAAGGAAGTTATCGACTATGCCGAGTCATCGGTGTGCCGCCGTAAGCAATTGTTGCATTATTTTGGTGAAAACTTTGATGAGGCCGGATGCAATAACATGTGCGACAATTGCAGCGGACATAAAGAACATTTTGATGGTGAATTTCATTTACACAAGGCTTTAACGCTGATTAAACAAATCGGCGAAAAATTTGATGACCACCATATCATCAGTATTTTAATGGGTGAAGAAAATGCCCAGATCAAAAATTACGAGCACGATCAGCTCGAATATTTTGGTGCCGGGAAGGAAGATGGCGAAAATCTTTGGAATTCGTTATTACGTCAAGCCCTGCTAAGTAATTTCCTTTCGAAGGATATTGACCAATACGGCCTATTGCATTTAACCAAAATGGGACTCGATTTTATCGAAAACCCGTATAGTATTCGTTTTGTTTTGAACAAGCCTATTGAAGCTACCGACGATGATGATAGCGAGGATGGCCCAAAACAGGGCGGTGGAGCTCTCGACACGGTATTATTGCAGATGCTTAAAGATCTGCGTAAAAAACTTGCTAAACAGAAAAGTCTGCCGCCATTCGTTATCTTTCAGGATCCATCCCTCGAGGAGATGTGTACGCATTATCCGATCAATACCGAGGAACTTAAACAAATATCGGGTGTAGGAGCGGGCAAGGCCCTTAAATTTGGCAAGCCGTTTACCGATTTGATTCAAAAATATGTAGAGGAAAACGATATTGATCGGCCGATTGATATGGTAATTAAGAGTGCCGCCAACAAATCAGCGTTGAAGGTATTTATTATTCAAAACATCGACAGACACTTAAACCTCGACGACATAGCAGCCTCAAAAGGCTTGACTTACGATGAGATATTAAAAGAAGTAGAAACCATCGTAAACTCAGGTACTAAACTAAACCTCAATTATTATATCGATGAAATAATTGATGAAGACAAGCAGGAAGAAATTTTCGACTATTTCCGCACTGCCGAAGTAGATTCTATTGACGATGCTATGGTTGAACTCGGCAATGAAGACTATACCCGTGAAGAAGTGCAACTGATGCGGATAAAATTTTTGTCGGAAATGGGGAATTGATTTTTCGATGTGCAGATTCGTGGATATACAGATGTGCAAATTGATATTTAAAAGAAAGCCTTTGGAATGATTTCCGGAGGCTTTCTTTTTATTCGGCGACAAATTCTAATATATCTCCGGGCTGGCAACATAAAACGCGGCAGATCGCATCAAGTGTTTCCAGTCGGATGGCTTTTGCCTTACCTGTTTTCAGGATGGATAAGTTTGCCATAGTAATGCCTACCTTTTCACTAAGCTCGGTTAATGACATTTTTCGTCGCGCCATCATCACATCCAGGTTTACTATAATAGCCATTGTTATACGGTGAAGTCTTGTTCTTCTTTTAATAATTTACCTTGTTTGAAGGCTTTATAGAGCATATAAAAAACAATCCCCGCAACCAAAGTTTTCCAGGCACTGCTCCAAATATTGTCATTGATTACTACGTCTTTAGTAAAATAAGAATAGAATATTAACCTGATAAAAAGATTGAGTAAAAAGATTGAGAATGGAAAGATCAACAAGCTCAAAGAAATTACCTTTAACCTTTTTACATTTTGATCAGTAAATGATAAGCCTTTCGACAGATCAAGGATGAAATCTAAGAAACCGCGTAATAAATATAATACGTATATTATTCCTGATATACTTAAAATCCCAAATGTAATATCTAATGCGTTTTTAACCGACTCACTAATCATTATCATCAAACATTGGTCTCGCTGACTATATCGGAATTTTACAGGCTCATCTACCAAATGGTATTTTACTTCATATTTTTTTTGAGCTGGCGATGAAATGGTGGCTATTTTACGAACAAATGCCTGACCATGATTTACATAAAATTGAACAGAATCAATATCGAATGAAAATTGAACAGAATCTTGTGATTGGTGGAGTTTTTGCCTGATTTTTAATCCCCAACCTGGCAATTTGATATAATATTGGCGATTGGCGATGTTGTCGTCATGCAAATACCAACTTAAACTACACGTGTCACAGGAGATGCAAGATCCGGTGCCCAGTAAATTGAAAAAATTTACACTGGAACCGCTAAAGTAATCGCCGTTTTTTAGCGTGCGTATGGTGCTAACGCTGTCTTTCAGGTAATTGTACTTTTTATAGCTTAGGCTATCCGGAATTACGGCATCAAACGGCATCAAACGGCTTTAAATTGTTTGAATAGAGGTAATCATTACCAGCAGCAGTCCAAAAAGGATTCGAAATGCCAAGCAAACTCAGTGTAATAATATAAATGATATAACCAATTACAAAAAGGCCAAAACATCGTTCAAAGGTCAATTTTATTTTCATTGATTTAGGTGCTTTTTAATCAAAGCCAAATATAATTACTTTATCGAAATGACCAAAATAATTATCGATTTGCGATAATATTTTCACCAAAAGTACAAACCAATGTATCTTCACACAAAGATTCTGTCTTTAAGCATAAGGGCTACCACGTCTCTTTAATTAAACCGTTATCTTTGGCGGCCAAGTATTGATTTCGGTTCAAAAAAACTCTTCGACTAAATTTGTTTATTAGTCTAAAATATCTACATTTGTGTTATTAAAAAGCCCCCAAATTAAATGATTAGCACTCACACCGCAAAAGAAGACATATTCCAGCAGCAGGTTATAAAAGCGGCCCAGCAGCTTTATCAAATATATGGATTGCACAAAGTAACCATGGAAGATGTCGCGAAGGCTGTGGGAAAATCAAAAAGCGCGCTTTACTATTACTATAAAAGCAAAGAAGAAATATTTGATGCTGTAATGGCTGCCGAAATCAGTGAGATTATTGCCGAAATTCGCCAGGCTGTTGCTGAAGTTGTTACCATCGAGCAGAAGATTCATACTTTCTGCTTTGCCAATTTAAATATCTCCCGCAAACGAAGAGCTCTTTATAGTGCGATTGAAGCGGGCATGGATGCCAACGAAATGTCGGCCTATACAAAAGCTAAACAGGCAATTCACCATCAAGTAATGGCACGGAAAAGTGAAATACTGACAGAAATTATTTCCGGAAGTGTTAAAAAAGGCGAAATAGCCAAGCAAAACGATAAAGAAAGAGATGTGTTGATTTTTGTTTTGCTGAGTGCTTTGCAAGGGTTGAAACGTGAAATGATTATTGAAAACGATTTTACCGTGATAGAAGCAGCGATAAATTCCTTAACAATGATGGTTACAAGAAGCTTACGGGCATAATTTTTTTTAATCTTTTTTCGACTATAAAACCAATATAGTTTATTCGTTTAAAATAAAAAGAACACAAATCAAAAGATGAAGAAAGCAACCCTTGCGGGAACATTCAGGGCATTTAATAATCGCAACTACCGTTTGTTTTTTTGTGGACAGTCGATTTCTCAAGTTGGGACCTGGATGCAACGTACCGGCGTGAGTTGGGTAGTTTATACCATAACACATTCTGCTGCTATGCTGGGACTAACTGTGTTTGCCTCACAGTTTCCTTCATTTGTTTTCTCGTTACTTGGCGGTATCGCAGCAGATAGACATAGCCGTTTTAAAGTCTTGTTGTTTACCCAAACGGCCTCGTTGATACAGGCGGTATTGCTGGCCATAATGGTGCTAACCAACCATTATACCGTATGGGAAATACTCACGTTAAGCGCATTGCTTGGCGTAATTAACGCGTTTGATGTACCAGCACGGCAACCGCTGGTTCATGAAATGGTAACCGACAAGGCCGATTTACCGAACGCCCTGGCGCTTAACTCTTCTATGGTGAACCTGGCCAGGTTAATTGGCCCCGCGTTATCCGGAATTATTTTAGTGAAATTTGGCGCAGGCGTTTGCTTTCTCTTAAACGCCCTCAGCTTTATAGCGGTAATTACGTCACTGCTTTTAATGAAGCTGCCAGCTTATATTCCCTCACCGGTAAAAACTAAAATCAAAACTCAGCTGGCGGAAGGTTTCGCTTACCTGATTGCAACCCCGTCAATAAGTACAGTACTGCTACTACTTGGTTTAACCAGCTTGTTAGTGTTGCCATACAACACACTGTTGCCTGTATTTGCCAAAGTAATATTTAATGGCGATGCCGCCACGTTTGGCTATATCAATAGTTTTATCGGCTTAGGGGCGATCTGTGGTTCAATTTTTCTGGCATCATTAAAACAGGGGATAGATCTTAAAATTGTACTCCTCGGAAATTCAATTATCTTCGGCATTTGTCTGGTTCTTTTTTCGCATATCGGTTATTTTCCAATGGCGATGGTATTTGCCACATTAACAGGTTTCGGAATGATGTCGCAATCCACAATTTGCATGACTATTATACAAGTACATTCGGATAAAAACATGCGTGGCAGGGTAATGAGCTATGTAGCTATGGCCTACTTTGGTATGTTACCGATAGGAAGCCTGCTTATTGGCATCATATCCCAACAAATTGGGGCACCTAATGCTATACTTTGCCAGGGTATTGTCGGGCTTATCATCGCAGTTCTGTTTTCAAAATTTTTAAGAAAGGATAGACTTGATAAAAAGAATTTGGAACAGCTCGGACGAGCCGAAGAAATAGAAACGCAAAAAAACTAATCATTCATTTATAAAAACATCAAAAAATGGAACAAAACACGCAAAACACCGCACTACTGGTTATGGATATGCAGGTTGGAATAGTCGCTATGCTACCAGCCGCTACAGAACTTCTTGCCAATGTTACCAAGGCAATTACCAAAGCAAGGGAAAACAAAATTCCGGTAATTTATGTAGTTGTTGGCTTTAGGCAGGGTGCACCAGAAATCAGCATGAATAATAAAGGTTTTGCCGCCAGTAAGGAAAGGTTTACGACTGTTAATTTGGACGAGTTTATGTCAGTTCATCCCGACATTGCACCCGCAGAAGGAGAATTGACTATTGTTAAACGTCGTGTAAGCGCCTTCACAGGCAGCGATCTTGAAGTTGTCTTAAGGGCATTTAGTGTTCAGCATTTGGTACTTACGGGCATTGCCACCAGTGGAATTGTGTTGTCAACTTTACGTGAGGCAGCCGACAAAGATTATCGCTTGTCGGTATTAGCCGATTGCTGTGCCGATGGTGACGATGAAACACACCGCGTACTCACCACCAAGGTTTTCCCTCGTCAGGCCGATGTGCTCGCTGTTGAAGATTGGCTGAAAAGTTAACCGACATTCTTCAAATAGATTAACAAAAAACAGATTACTTATAAAGATTAATTTATAAGCAATCTGTTTTTGTTTCCTCAAAATGAATTAGGATTTTAACCTGCAGAATACAAGCCTAAACTATTACAAAAAAAATCTGACCGAGCTATTGACAAATGCTTTTAAAATGCTTAATTTGAGCTGATTAAACTTTATCAAAACTACTATGGCAACTCAGGCAATTACTTTTAATTATTTTACAGGGATTAATAAAAATCTGTTTAGCAATGCGCGAATCCAGGGAAGCTGGGATTTGAATGGTGTTTTTAGTAACCAATGGTTAACATCACCGATGACGTCATTTATTGGCGAGGATGGCTGCCCGGGGTTTACCACCAGCATTAATCTTGACGTAAGCGGGGCCGGCCGGGTATTCATGTGGGGCGTAATCGTCGACGGCCCCGCTGGAACCGATATATGGGCCATCAATACCGAGGTAAATGATCCTTCGGTGACTGATCGATATTGTTCTTTTACTTTCACAGGAGATGGAACTGGGTTAACGCAACAATTTTATCTTACGAATAAGCGGAAACTGGGTGCCAATAAGTTTGTAACCGGCACCGATACTGGCCTTAAGTTTAGCGTTTGGGCACCCAACGCCAGCAAAGTAGAAGCTGTTTTTGGTACTGCCAATGGCTATATTGATATCCTGGGCAATGGCATTGATAATACCATGCCTGTTATCGGGCTTTCCAAAGGCGACAATGATATTTGGGCAAGCGCAGTCGTGCCCAACTTCGCAAGTTACGAGGGAAAGTATTATATGTATCGCATCACCAATGCTCAGGGGAGAATTTTGTATCGTACCGATATTTTTTCGCGAGGCCTGGTTGGCCGGGGAAATATAGATCCGGAATCAGCAGCATGGGATGGAACACTTGCAACGCTCGATGGTACCGTCGGCTGCAGCATCATAACTGATCCTGATAAAATTTCATCGGAATTCCCTTTACCAACAAACCGCGCACCTGTGTTAGAAAGTGCAGAGGATTTCTGGAAGAATGAGTTTAACCCGGCCAAGCCAATACCTACCAATATCGGCGATATTGTAATTTACGAATTGCATGTGGGAGCGTTGGGCAATACACCCGGCGTACCGGGTAATTTACAGGACGCTGTCGCTTTGCTTGATTATCTGGCTGATTTGGGCATTAACGCCATCGAACTATTGCCTATGGCCGAATTTTACGGCAATATTGGCTGGGGCTATGGCGATACGCACCATTTGGTAATTCAATCAAGCGCTGGTGGGAGGGATGAATACCGTTATTTTATCAGGGAATGCCACCGACGGGGGATAGCCGTGATACAGGATGTGGTTTACAACCACTATGATGGCAACGCCAACCGCGCCGAATGGCAATATGACTCTACACTGCCCGAACAAAACATTTATTACTATTATGAGGGCTTGTCGGCCAATTACACCGACCCCAATGGCGGGTATTTGAATAACGGTTCGGCTGGCTGGTCGCCTAATTTCAGGGAGCCAGTTGTTCGCCAGCAATTTATCAGTAGCGCAATTTTCCTAATTGATGAAATGCATGTAGACGGATTCAGGGTTGATTTGACTCAGGCTATCCACAGGGATAATACTTTAAATTCGTCACCCTATTGGGGAGTTACCGAGGCAAACCAATACGGGTGCAAGCTATTAAGGGAATGGGGGCGAACATTATGGCTGGTGCATCCGCAGGCTATGCTCATGGCCGAAGATTATACTGGTTATAACATGGTTACGACGCCAGCCAGCGCGAACGGGTTTGGATTTAACGCTGTTTGGTATGCAGATTTCTTCCACGGTTTGGTAGGCTACCAGGGTGGGCCGCAGCTCTTGCTTGACGAAGCACCCGGCGATGACCGCCCGCTCGATTTGGCCGGGTTCAGCAGTTTGCTTTATCAAAGTCAATCCGATCATGTGGTGTATCATATAAATCATGACAATGCTGGTGCTAACACCACACACCGCACCGTTGTTACAGCGGTCAATAGTGCGCCGCTCGTTGGTGCAACCCGTACCTGTGCCGAATCGCGGTCGCGGGTGGTGTTTGGTTTGTCATTGCTTTCGGCCGGAACACCCTTGTTTTTTATGGGTGAAGAAATAGCCGCACAAAAACAATATACTTATGATGACTTCATAAATAACCGGGAAGATCTGATCGGGGATAAAACCGGCATAGGGAAATTTATGTTTGGTTATTATAAAGACATATTAGCTATAAATAAGCAATATGCTTCCATCCGCAGCAAAAACATCGACATCCTTGCTGCCGATAATAATGGCAGGGTTATTATTTTTAAACGCTGGTTGGGTAATGAACAGATACTCATTGCTGCCAGCTTAAATAATCAAGCCTTTCAGTCATACACGCTGAACAGTGATAGCTATCGTTTGCCAGATGGTGGCTGGAAAGAAGTATTCAACAGTGATGCAGCCATATACGGTGGTTCGAATACAGGAAATGGAGGAGCGGTGCTTTCCGCTGCTAATGGTACCATTACCATGGTTATTCCGGCCAACGGGTTGGTAATATTTTTAAAAGTTTAAATTCAACGTAAGTTTGCTTTATTTATATAGTTGTTATCATCATATGGCATAAATTCTCCATTAAGATTGCCTTCATACAGTCGAATGAATGTAATTTGGACTACATTCATCAACAAATTATAGATTATAAATTATAAAAATCAACCGGTACAATAACGTGGGTGCGTATCGGTATTCCAAATCTTGTAGCAGGATTCCATAAAGGGCAGAGGCTTATAACCCTTATCGCCTCGTCATCTAAACTTTTAAATATTCCACGGCTAATTTCTATTTCAGATAAAGTACCGTTAGTTTCCACATAGAAACCTACTGTCACAATTCCTTCTATTTTGCGTTTTTTTGCGGATTCCGGGTATTGTATATTCTTTTTAACAAAAAGAGTGAACGCGTCTGGTCCATCACTAAATACGGCCTTTGTGTCAACTTGCTTAAAATTGTAACGATTCCCTGATGTTGTATAGGTTACACCAGATTTTAGTACATCTTTATGAAAAGTGCAAACATATTCGGCCGAATCGGCAAATTTGCCTTTCCACTCACCTTCTTTTTTATCATCATGAATATCTCCTTCTTGCAATATCGTTTTAAAATCTTCATCAAAAATAATCGCATGGCCTGTTCCATTAGCAGCCAATAATTTCCCGGTAGAGTCGCGCATTTCGACAACTTTCATTTTGTAATCATAGCGTGGATCTGGAAAATACCCGTTGTAATACCGGTAGTATCGATTGTATAAATCTTCAATTTTTAAAATATCATATAATTTACCATTGGGATAATAACCTGTTATAGAGCCAACAAGTATGCCATTCTTAAACTGAGCTATACTTTTGCGTTTGCCATTCGCAAAAAAATTGATGCAAGGTCCATCTAATACCAAATTGATAGTGCTGGTAAGCGATGTAGCTGCCATCTTAAGTTTTCCGTCGACGTAATAATCGAAAACCCTATACAAATCTTTGTCAACGTTGGTGTCGGGTGGCAAAATAAGCCGATAATAATCAGCATTATTTTTCGACAATACTTTTTGACCAGAATTTTTCAAAAAGTAAGAAATCGTATCTCTTTTTTCGGCTTTGGCTGTATGTAACAGAAACAGGCTGAGGGCTAGACTTAAAATATTTTTAAACATCACTTTATTGCTAATAAGGCGGTAAACGTATTATTGGTCAAATATAAAAAACAAAACGAATTAGCTAAGACCAAATCGTGCCGATTTATCTGCCAAATATTTAATTATCAAAAAAAACCTCAATCCAAATATGCTATGCATGCGAATTACCAAGTTTATTCTGCTAAGTTGAATAATTTGCGCAGAAATCAAAAAATATAAAAAACGATTGAATTCCATTTTAATAAATGTGTAATTTGTGCCATAAACCAAACAAACATAATTTATGAATTCTCGTCGGGACTTTTTACAGAAATTAGGAATATCAGCTGTTGCCTTGCAGTTGGCACCTGCTTTAACCTGGGCCAACACCAAAAATATTACTGAAGAAGTGTATGATGGCCCTGTACTTCGGGTAGCCATAATGGGTCTCGGCAGTTATGGTACCCGCGTTGCCGAAGCGATGAAAGCCTGTACAAAAGCTAAATTGGTGGGGGTAATCAGCGGTACGCCATCAAAAATTACCGATTGGCAAAGCAGGTACGGCATACCCGCGAAGAATTGTTATAATTATGAGAATTTCGACGACATAAAAAATAATCCGGATATCGACGCGGTTTATGTTATTACACCGAACGCCCTGCATCGGGACGAAGTTAAACGCGTGGCTAAAGCTGGTAAACATGTGATTTGCGAAAAACCAATGGCTGTGAACGCGCAGGAAGGGCAGGAAATGATCGATGCCTGCAAACAGGCAGGTGTGCAATTATTGGTCGGTTACCGTATGCATTTTGAACCCCGGACACTCGAGGTAATCAGGATGCGGAAAAGCGGCGAGCTAGGTAAAATATTGTTTTTCCAGGGGCAATGCGGTTTTACAATTGGCGATCCTAATCAATGGCGGCTCAATAAAAAATTGTCGGGCGGTGGTTCTATGATGGATATTGGTATTTATGCTGTTAATGGTTCCAGATACATGATAGGTGAGGAGCCAATTTGGGTAACAGCGCAGGAGGTTAAAACCAATCCTATAAAATTTAAAGAAGGTATCGACGAAACTATTCTATTTCAATTTGGCTTTCCCAGCGGGGCGGTAGCTTCCTGCCTGTCAACCTATAGTATGGGCAATCTCGACCGTTTTTTTCTGGATGCCGAAAAAGGTTTTGCCGAAATGCAACCCTCAACAGGGTATGGCCCCATCATGGGTCGTACCAATAAAGGCGAATTAACCCAGCCCATAACCACACATCAAACCGTACAAATGGACGAAATGGCCGACATTATATTCAATGGCAAACAACCCGTAGTGCCGATAGATGGCTATGAGGCACTAAAAGATTTGAAATTAATTGATGCGATTTATTTGGCGGCGAAAACTGGTAAGAAGGTGGAGGTTAGTCTTTGATCTGGTGGGGGCACCAAAGTGCCAGGGTTCCCTTTAATTATCCTTTACAAAACGTACGCTCGCAAAATAATTGGTGCTCCACCTGGTAAGCGAAACACTAGTGGCTATGCCGGGTCCGGCTTCAATCGTCAAAACAAGGGGTTCACCGCTTTCCGTGGTAGAGCACCAAATAGTCGCGTTTATTCCACTGCCAGCAAAGGTTAATCCGGGCGTAGCACCATACCCATCAGGGTCAGCATCGAACCCTAATTCATCGGTACCACTCCAATCGCTGGCCGACATTAATGCATAGGGGTCTACCGTGCCATTGGAATTAAAAACGAACCCGTCGACATTGGTGGTACCGTGCGCCGCTCTCAACAGGTTGTTATAATCGCCTTGATTTGGCAAACGCCAGCCGCCCGGCAAACTTACAGAAGCAGCCTCTGTAAAGCCGTAGAGCTGACTACCCGCATACGATCGCCCACCCGGGCCGGTATAGTTTACCGAAGTCCAGGTTTGGGTACCAATTATAACCGTAGGGTACGAAGTTCCATTGATAGAGACAGAGCCGGTAACATGAACCGTGTCGCTGTTTTTTGCGCAGGAAGCAACCGTTAAAGCTGCTAAAGCTGAAACATAAATTATTTTTCTCACCTGATTAATTTTTAATTATGTGGGTCGAGGAGTTTACGATAATTCCGTTTTTTTGAATAAACGCTGTTGTTTTATTTTTAATATAAGCAGTAGTGAAAAAAATTATTATGGAGCGTGATTACAGACTTGTGACTTCACCGCCAACACGCCCAATGGGTGCCGAGAGGACAGCTTTTTGGGTATCAAGATTAAAGATATTCAGCGAGCGATGTCGGTTTCCATTTACCCAAATAACAAGAAGAATGGGGTAAAAATTCCTAGACTTTTTTGAAAAAGATAACGGCCGGTAGCTTGCCAAATACCCATGCGGTTACTTCGCAAAGCCACATTTCCTGATTTAAGACTTCGCCATCATACTCGGCTAATAAATAAATGCCGCCTCCGCCTTGTTCTTCCGGATATTCGTGCATCAATTTAAGTGTGTTTGAACCTTCGAAAGCATATTCAGCAAGCATTAGTGCGACTTCCTTGCTGCCTTGGCCGACGTAATCAAGCATGGTATCGGCACCTTCCACCATTTCGAGGTCGGCTTTTGCACCTGTCCATTCGGGCAAATCGATATACCAGCGGTTGTTTTCTTCTTTTACAAAGTTATAAGTCTGTATGTTAGTTGTCGCTGTCATAATCGCTAAGGTAACAAATCCTGATTTTAAATTACAACTGTTCGAAAGACTAAAACTGTTTTTAAAATCCCTCCTCGGGGAGGGGTGCGGTTGGCAGCGAGGTGGCAGGGAGGGGTTTCGTCGTGCAGTGACCTATTTCTCCCCAAGTTCTGTGTCCCCACAGAACTTACCGTTAGTTTGCTAAACCCCTACCTCCTCCTTCCCCAAGGAAGGAACCGCACATTTCCATGCGCTTTTGAATACTCGTAATTTCCAAAAAGTTCAATACAAATCTTACACCAGCATTACACGAACATTTCTTATTTTTACCAAAATTTTTTGAATGGAAGCTGAAGAAAATTTACTGTTCTTGCTACAAAATCCGCACTTGAGTGCCGATTTAAAACATATCGCCGAAAAGGTATTAAAAAGCGAACGTATCACGTTCGATGAAGGCGTTTTATTGTACGAAAAAGGCGAATTGGGTTACCTCGGCGTTTTAGCCAATTATATCCGCGAAAAGCGCCATGGCGACAAAACTTATTTCAACCGTAACTTTCATATCGAGCCTACCAACCTTTGTGTTTACGATTGCAAATTTTGTTCGTATTCGGTTTTGATAAAACAACGTTCGGAAGGTTGGGAGTACACCATGGACGAGATGATGGCCATTGTACACAAATACGATAACGAACCTGTTACCGAGGTACACATTGTTGGCGGGGTATTGCCACAGTACGATCTGGCATTTTATAGCGAACTATACAGCAGGATCAGGGCGCACCGCCCCGAACTGCATATAAAGGCATTAACTCCGGTTGAATACCATTATATATTTAAGAAAGCAAAAATTGATTACGCCACCGGCATGCGTTTGATGCTGGAAGCAGGTTTAGGATCAATTCCTGGCGGTGGTGCGGAGATATTTCATCCAGAAATCCGTGAACAAATAGCCAAAGATAAATGCGATGCCGAGCAATGGCTGGCAATTCACGAAGAATGGCATAAACTGGGCGCACGTTCAAACGCGACGATGCTCTACGGCCATATCGAAAAATTTTGGCACCGGGTCGACCACATGGAGCGCTTGCGTGCTTTACAGGATAAAACCGGCGGCTTTCAAACTTTTATTCCGCTGAAATTTCGTAACCAGGATAACCAAATGTCGCATGTGCCGGAATCAAGCGTAGTTGAGGACCTCAGGAACTATGCCATAGCCCGTATTTACCTGGATAATTTCGATCATATTAAGGCCTATTGGGCCATGATCAGCCGCAATACAGCACAGCTATCATTAAATTTTGGTGTGGATGATATTGATGGTACACTCGACGATACCACAAAAATATACTCGATGGCTGGTGCCGAAGAACAGCATCCCGGCATGAGCACCAAACAGTTGGTAGACCTGATAAAACACGTTGGCCGGCAACCCATTGAAAGGGATACCCTCTACAACGTAATTACCGACTACACAAATTTTGAATTCCCCGAAGAAGAAAAACCCCGGTTTTACAAACTTCCTGTAATAAATTAGTTCACTGGTTCATTAGTAATTGCAATTCTGGTTTACTTAAAAGAAGCGTACCAATGAACTAATGAACCAGTGAACTAATGAACCATTGAACAAATGAACCAATGACTAAAACAATGTACATCGTCCGGCACGGACAAACGGATCTGAATAAACAAGGAATTATACAAGGCAGGGGGATGGATACCGATTTAAATGACGAGGGCCGCAGGCAGGCCGGGTTGTTTTTCGATGCATACAAATCTGTGCCTTTTGATAAAATATATGTTTCTGCTCTTAAACGCACGCAACAAAGCATCCAGCAATTTATAGATTTGGGTATCCCTTACGAAAAACTTTCGGGCCTCGACGAGTTGGGCTGGGGGATACATGAGGGTCAGGCACCGACAACCGAAACACGGGCGGCCTTTATGCAAATCGCCCGCGACTGGCAGGATGGCCAGTTAGACGAAAAGTTTGATGGCGGCGAAAGTCCTAATGATGTAAAAGCGAGGCAACAAGAGGCGCTTGAAGTGATCATGTCGCATCCGGAAGAAAAAACAGTGCTTATTTGTATGCATGGCAGGGCTTTGCGCCTTATTTTATGTCTGCTCACCAACAAGTCGCTTACCGAAATGGATACCTTTCCGCATCAAAACCTGGTGTTGTATAAAGTTATTTACGATGGCGGGAAATTTGAAATTGCCGAATTTAACAACGCCGAACATTTAAAACACGATTAGGCAAGTTAAGAATCCCTCCCCGGGGAGGGCAGGGAGGGGTTAACGAACTTTTTCGGTTTTGCAACGCTTCCCATCAAACACAAACTAAATGAATAAAATTAAAATATCAGCCGTTAGCTATACCAATACCAAACCTTTTATATACGGGCTTAAACATTCAGGCATCCTTAATAAAATTGAATTAAGTCTGGACAACCCGACAGATTGCGCTCAAAAACTGATTGACGATGTGGTGGATATTGGTTTAATCCCGGTAGCGGCTATATTGAGCTTGCCGCGATGGGAAATTGTATCCGATTATTGTATCGGTGCCATTGGCGCGGTTAACTCGGTTTTCATTTTTAGCAATTGCGATATAAAAGAGGTAAAAACCCTTCAACTCGACCCTCAATCGCGCTCATCAAACAATTTAGCACGGGTTTTATTAAAGAATTACTGGAGGGCAGATCATCCGATGATTTCAAATGCTGATGATTATTCGCTCTCAACCGACCCAAATACGGCTTTTGTGCAAATAGGCGACCGCACTTTCGGCAAAAAAGATAAATACCCTTTTGTTTACGACCTCGCCGAAGAATGGCAAAAATTTACAGGCCTTCCCTTTGTATTTGCGGCCTGGATAGCCAACAAAACCATTCCGCAAACTTTTATCGCCGAGTTTAACGAGGCCCTTAAATACGGTCTTGCCCACCGCGCCGACGTAATCAAAGAACTACCAGCAAGACCCGACTTTGATGTTGAAGATTACCTCATGCACAAATTAAATTTCGACTTAACCGAAGATAAAACGAAAGCTTTGAACTTGTTTTTGGAGTATGTGAGGGGGCTGTAAATTATCTAACTTTGGTGATATGAGACATAAATTCCACTCCAGTCAAAATAGAAATTTCCCTGACGGATTCGAGACCAATAACGCAATTTTGGAAGTAGTCCCGTATAAACCAGAAGTTATTTTCATTGGGACTTATAACCATGGTTGGAGTTGGAATACGTCGGATTTTTATTATGGAAGGGATATGTATATGTGGCCCGTCCTGGGCAATTTATTTTTGCACAACTTCAACCACTTAAATAGTAAAAGAACGGCAGCCTTAAATCAACCAACTTTTTATCAATTATTTGATATTTGTGAAAAAGGGAAAATTGTGTTTGCTGACATTGTTAAAGGGATTAACGCCGATATAGAGGCTATTGAATTTGCTGATGAAAAATTTGTATTGGTAAACAATGAATATATATGGGGCACAACAAATATCGGCAATAGAAGGATAGGTGAATACTCCGATATACACTTAAATAATATGGGTGCCAATAGGTGGTTAGATGACTATGTCAACGAAATAATTCAGTATGTTAATGATACCCCTTCAATCAAACATGTTTATTTCACGTTTAAAACTGGTGGCGAATGGATTCTTAACAAGAAAAATGAAATTTGTAACGGTTTGCGAAATGGAGTAACACACGATTGTATATTTACACCGACGATGAATGGCTTTCGACGCAATTTACCAAATCCATTTGATGCGAGGGCATGGTCTTTATCACATTGTTGGGTATGGAACAACTTAAACCATGAAATAAACATTAGTAAAGATGGCTATGGACATTTTGACCACAACTGGTTAATGGATAATGGTGTCAATCCAGACAACTTTTGAAGGAAAGTTTTAGAACTTCATCAGTTTACCAACTAATAACCAAAATTTAAAATTAAAATCCGAAATCCATTAATTCCTATTTGTATATTAGAATCAAAATTTCACCTATGAACCCACAATCATTAAAAGGACAATCAGCATTAGTTACCGGGGCCGATAGCGGTATCGGTAAAGGCGTAGCCATGGCATTAGCGGCGGCGGGCGCTAATGTAATCATCAACCACGTAGACGCACACGCGGTAGCGGAACTTACCGTTGACGAAATAACCGCAGCTGGCGGCAACGCTTACGCCATCCATGCCGACATCAGCAATGAAGACGAGGTAAAGGCCATGTTTGCCGAAATGTACCAGCAATACGGCACCATCGATATATTGGTAAATAACGCGGGCATCCAAAAAGATTCAAAATTTGTGGATATGACGCTGGCGCAATGGAACCTGGTAATGGGCATTAACCTTACGGGACAATTTTTATGCTCGCGCGAAGCCACAAAAGAGTTTATCCGCAGGGGAGTAGTTCCCGAAAGGAGCAGGGCAGCCGGCAAGATTATTTGCATGAGCAGTGTACACGAAGTGATCCCATGGGCTGGCCACGTAAATTATTCGACCAGTAAAGGCGGTATCAGCATGTTTATGAAAACCATCGCGCAAGAACTTGCCCCGCATAAAATAAGGGTAGTGGGCATTGGTCCGGGTGCTATTCAAACACCTATTAACAAAGGGGCCTGGGAAACTCCCGAAGCATTAGCGAAACTATTAACGCTTATACCTTATAACAGAATAGGTGTACCCGAAGATATTGGCAAACTGGCCGCCTGGCTGGTTTCCGACGAAGCCGATTATATCACCGGCACCACCATATTTATGGATGGCGGTATGACCCTGTATCCTGGTTTCGCGGATAATGGGTGAGAAATGTTTTAAGGTTGTAAAGTTGGAATGTTTAAAAGTTAAAGCAGCATTCCAACTTTACAACATCCTAACCTTAAAACCTTCCAACGTTCCAACATTACACAACATTCCAACATTCCAACGTTCCAACGTTCCAACGTTCCAACGTTCCAACGTTCCAACCTTTCAACCTTTCAACTTTTGATTATTGTCACTTTTACATTTATCACTTTTACAGATATTGTAATAAATACACTAAGTTAATTGTGAAATTTTAAATCCACTGTCTAAAATATAATAAAATTATGAAATTATCATAATAATTCAATTTTATTTGCCATATTATCAATTATACTCTACTTTTGTTGTGGATTTAAAATATAACAAACATGAAAAAAGTAATTTTAACAATAGCAACCGCTGCTTTATTAAGCGTGAGTGCTTTCGCCGATGGTGGTAAAAAAGCAAGTGCATCTGCTGCAACTGCATCATATACAGTTAAACAAGAATTTGCTGCCGACTTCTCTAATGCTGAAAGTGTGGTTTGGACAGTTACAAAAACTTGCCAAAAAGCTGATTTTGTTGCAGATGGCAGCAAGAAAACTGCATTTTATACTTTAGGTGGTGATTTCTTAGGAACCACCCAAACTACTACTTACGCAGCTATCCCAGCAAAATCGCAAAAAATGATCGCTGATCAGTATAAAGGCTATGTAGCTGGTGATGTAATTGTTTATCAAACCGCAGAATCGTTAAATGCCAATGTTGAACCAACTGCTTATTTTGTTGATTTAAAAAGCGACAAACACGAAGTATTGGTTAGAGTAACTGGCGAAGGTTACATCGAACTTTTTAAACAAGTAAAATAATCAACCCGATTTTCTTTAATAAGAGGCCGTTTGCAGTAATGCAGGCGGCCTTTTTTGTGATTAAACGCCCATACCAGATGAAATGAATCCCTTTAAACTAATCAAAGTAAAATGGATGTAATTTTTACATATTATATCTATATAAGTAGTAGTCTTTTGAAAAAAACTTATGATTTATTGAACAATCAGCTTAACTTCGTAAATAATTTCTTACATTAATTAACCTATAAACAATCAAATCATGAGTTTAAGATTAGGGGACAAAGCTCCAAACTTTACAGCAAAAACATCAAAAGGCGACATTGACTTTTATGAATACCTTGGCGATAGCTGGGGCGTACTATTCTCACATCCAGCCGATTATACACCTGTATGCACTACAGAATTAGGCAAAACAGCGTCGTTAAAAAGCGAATTTGATAAACGTAATGTTAAAGTAGTGGCACTGAGTGTTGATTCGGTTGAATCGCACGAAGGCTGGATCAAAGACATCAACGAAACACAGGGCGTTGAAGTAAATTTCCCGATAATAGGGGATGAGAACCGCGAAATAGCCTTGTCGTACGATATGATCCATCCAAACGCGTCATTAACGGCGACTGTGCGTTCGTTATTTGTCATCGCGCCTGATAAATCAATCAAACTGATTATTACCTACCCTGCATCTACCGGCAGAAACTTCCAGGAAATTTTAAGAGTAATTGATTCTTTGCAATTAACCGCTAATTATAGCGTGGCCACACCAGCCGATTGGAAAGAAGGAGAGGACGTTGTGGTAGTTCCCGCTATCAAAACTGAAGACATTCCGGCAAAATTTCCAAAAGGTTTCACCTTGGTTAAACCTTATTTAAGATTAACGCCACAACCTAATAAATAATTTTATTTGGTTATTAATTATTTTATATATTTGAAAAGATTGGTTTTTCTGTAACCATACCGAAAATTTAATATTTTCGGTATGGTTGTAGTTTTTTAATCTGCAACAAAATTTTTAATACACAATAATATTTATTTATGAAAACGGGAAAAGTTAAATGGTTTAACACACAAAAAGGTTATGGTTTCATTGTTACCGACGACGGTAAGGATCTTTTTGTACACTTTAAGGATGTACAAGGCGGCGTAAACGCTATTAAAGATAACGATAATGTTACATACGAAGTAGAAGAGGGCAGAAAAGGCTTACAGGCTGTGAATGTAAGAAAAGCATAGTTAACGACTTTTAATTATGAGGACCTCTGCGAAACAGAGGTTTTTTTTTGACAAAATTTCTAATGATGCCCCTGTAGTTGGGGCTCTATTTTTTTAAAAAGATATTTATTTATATTTCTATGATTACCGCAACTGAACAAAAGGTCGCAAAAAACATATTTTTTTTAGTGCTGGTGGCCTCTTTGGGCTACTTTGTTGATATATACGATCTTTTGGTTTTTTCGATAGTCAGAAAAAGCAGCTTGCTTGAAATTGGCGTTAAACCAGCCGATGTGTTGCCGAAAGGCTTGTTTATTATTAATACGCAAATGTTTGGCTTGTTGCTCGGCGGTATACTTTGGGGAATTATCGGAGATAAATTAGGACGCATAAAAGTTCTTTTTGGTTCAATTTTATTGTACTCGCTGGCAAATTTCGCCAATGGCTTTGTTCATGATGTTAATACTTACGCAATTGTTCGTTTTATAGCCGGTATTGGCCTTGCCGGCGAATTAGGCGCAGGTATTACTTTGGTGACTGAAACCATGAGCAAAGAAAAACGCGGATACGGCACCACTATAGTTGCTGTTATAGGCCTTTTCGGTGCTGCTGCGGCCGTTATGGTTGCAAAGTATGGCTGGCGGAATGCCTATTTCGTTGGAGGTGGCTTGGGGGCTGTATTGCTTTTACTTCGTTTGGGCACATTTGAATCAGGTATGTTTCAAAATCTCGATGATTCCGAAGTAAGCAAAGGAAATATGTTCATGTTATTTAATAACTGGACACGGTTTAAAAAATACTTGTATTGTATTTTAATTGGCGCGCCACTATGGTACGTTGTCGGTGTATTGGTAACACTCTCGCCAGAATTTGGAAAGGCCCTTGGCGCGAAGGGCGTACTGAAGGCAGGAGATGGCATACTTTACACGTATATCGGTATAGCCATAGGTGGCATTTTCGCGGGTTTACTGGCCCAGGTTACTAAATCCCGGAAGTTGACCATGGTTGTGTTCCTGTTGCTATCTGCGATAAGCGTAATATGTTATTTGAGTGCCTTTGGCCTTACAAGTTATCAATTTGGCTGGCTTTGCTTTTTTATGGGTTGTGCAGTTGGATATTGGGCAACTTTTGTAACAATTGCTGCCGAACAATTTGGTACCAATATACGGTCGACGGTAGCTACCACGGTGCCAAATTTTGTAAGGGGCTCGCTAATACCTATCAATTTAGCGTTCGGTGCTTTTGCGAAATATTATGGCATGATAACCAGCGGCTATATTATGATGGCCATCCTAACCGTTATCTCCCTGTTGGCGTTAAGCCAGTTGAAAGAGACTTTTAATAAGGATTTGAATTATGTAGAGGTGTAGAGACGCAATACTTTGCGTCTCTTTTTAATATGCCTTTCGGAGGCGCAATACTTTGCGTCTCTTTTTAATATGCCTTTCGGAGACGCAAAGAGACGCAAAGAGACGCAAAGAGACGCAAAGTATTGCGTCTCTACGTAAATTTCAATTAATTTCGCACCGATGATTAACAAGGAACAAATTGCAGCCGACTACCAGCTGATACAGGATGAAATATGCAAAGCGCTCGAATTAACCGACGGCAAAGGTGTTTTCGAAGAGGAAAAATGGGAGCGTGATGGTGGGGGCGGGGGCCGTACCCGCATTATGCAAAATGGTGATATTATCGAAAAAGGTGGTGTCAACTTTTCGGCGGTACATGGCAAACTTCCCGACTCTGTAAAAAAAGCACTTAAAGTAGAAAACGAGGATTTTTTCGCGACAGGTGTTTCTATCGTTATCCATCCCAACCACCCAATGGTACCGATTATCCACATGAATATCAGGTATTTCGAAATGCCATCCCCGCGAGGAGCGGACGGAGAACCGCAAAGATGGTTCGGCGGCGGTATCGATCTTACACCGCACTATGTTTTTGAGGACGATGCCCGATTTTTCCATACCAATTTAAAGTCGGTATGCGACCAATACCATCATTCTTTTTACCCGCGTTTTAAAACCTGGGCTGATGATTATTTCTTTATCAAACACCGCAACGAAACCCGGGGCATTGGCGGCATTTTTTACGACAGATTAACCGCGAATGATGAATTAACCTGGGATCAAATTTTTGAATTTTCGAAGACCTTAGGTCGCTCATTTATCCCAGTTTATACCGAACTGATAAACCGTAACCGCGATAAAGCGTTTACCGAAAATAATCAGGCATGGCAATACCAGCGCAGGGGCCGCTACACCGAATTTAACCTGGTATATGATGCCGGTACAAAATTCGGCTTAGAAACCAATGGCCGCATCGAATCTATCCTCATGAGTTTGCCACCTACAGCCAAATGGTTTTATAACTATCTGCCGACCGAAGGAAGCGAGGAAGAAAAGACATTAGGTTTGTTAAAAAAAGGGATTAACTGGGTTTAGCTAATTTATGAAACAGTCATTTGTCGTTTTTTTATTCATCATGTTTTGTTCTTTTCAATCCCCGGTTAGTTTAAAAGGTACCTGGGAGTTTGCAGGCGGTATCTACAATGGCAAAAAAGAAGGCGCTCCCGCCGAATACGCTTTGCATCGGAAATATGACGAAATACGCTATGTAGCCTTAGTAGTAGAAAATGGTTATAAACCCGAAGAATATGAAAACGGGTATTACTATATAAAAGGCGACACCTGTGTCGATACCGAAACATTTTGTGCTCAGCCTTCAAAAATTACGAATATCCCTATTCGTTACATCATGTCCCTTCATCATGATACCCTTACGTTTAGCGGCACTTTACCCACCGGGATGGTTGTTGAAGAGTATTGGAAGAAAATTCGTTAGAAGCGAAAGTCCGAAAGTCACCTGCAGCGACTTAAAAAAAAATCAAAATCTCGCTTACTTTCGGACTTTCCCGACTTTCGGACTTTCCGACTCAACCCCAATTATTCTCGTCAAAAGGGTTGCAAAACCATTAATTTTCTTAACTTCGCAGGTCGTTTAAAATCTCTTTTTAAACGGGTAATTATAGAGAAGATTCTACATAGAAATAAAAATGGCTGAAGGAACAGAAAACGATAACCCACACAAAGAAGACAGGATAATTTCGATAAATATTGATGAAGAAATGCGGGCGGCTTACATTGATTATTCAATGTCAGTTATTGTTTCAAGGGCTCTGCCCGACGTTCGCGATGGTTTAAAACCGGTTCACCGCCGTGTATTGTATGGCATGTTGGACCTCGGTTTAAATAACAACAAACCTTATAAAAAATCTGCACGTATAGTAGGAGAGGTGCTGGGTAAGTACCACCCCCATGGCGATAAATCTGTTTATGATGCGATGGTGCGTATGGCGCAGGAATGGAGTTTGCGCTATCCTTTTGTTGAAGGTCAGGGTAATTACGGTTCGATAGATGGTGACGAACCGGCAGCGATGCGGTACACTGAGGCAAGGCTCGAAAAGATTGCTGAAGAAATGCTGGCCGATATCAATAAAGACACCATCGACTTCCAGTTAAATTTCGACGATTCGTTGCAGGAACCAACCGTTTTACCTGCAAAGTTCCCCAATCTGTTAGTGAATGGTGCATCGGGTATTGCTGTGGGTATGGCCACCAATATGGCTCCACATAACTTAACCGAAGTAATAAATGCCACTTTAGCTTTAATTGATAACCGGCAAATAGATATACCGGAATTAATGAAGCACATTAAAGGTCCGGATTTCCCCACAGCGGGTATTATTTACGGTTACGAAGGCGCAAAAGAAGCCTTTGAAACTGGTCGGGGTAAAATTGTAATCAGGTCAAGGGCCGAAATTGAAACCCATAATAACCACGAGCGCATTATCGTTACAGAAGTACCTTATCAAATAAATAAGGCGCTGATGATTGAACGTACCGCCGAGCTGGTAAATGAGAAAAAACTGGAAGGTATTTCGTCTATCAGAGATGAATCGAACCGCGAAGGGATACGGGTTGTTTACGAAATAAAACGCGACGCTAATGCGGCCATCGTGTTAAACAACTTATACAAATATACCGCGCTGCAAACATCGTTCAGCATCAACAATATCGCGCTGGTACATGGCAGACCGATGCTGCTAAACCTTAAAGACCTGATTCATCATTTTGTTGAGCACAGGCACGAGGTTGTTATCCGCCGCACAAAATTTGAGCTATCCGAAGCGCAAAAAAGAGCGCATATACTAGAAGGTTTATTAATAGCCTTAGACCATTTAGACGAGGTGATCCGGTTAATACGTGGATCGGCAACTCCGGATGAGGCTAGGGAAGGTTTAATAACCCAGTTTGGCTTATCGGATATACAGGCACGCGCCATTTTAGACATGACTTTAAGACGGTTAACCGGACTTGAGCGTGATAAAATAAAAGACGAGTATGCCGCTTTGATGAAATTGATAGATTATTTGAATTCGATTTTAGCGGATGAAGGTTTGCGCATGCAGATCATTAAAGACGAACTGATAGAAATAAGGGACAAATATGGCGACGAACGTAAAACCGAAATGGTGCACTCGTCGGCCGAAATGCTTACTGAAGACTTTATTGAAGACGAAGATGTGGTGATCACCATATCCCGCGAAGGGTACATTAAACGCACGCCATTAACCGAATATCGCCGTCAGGGCAGGGGAGGCAAGGGTGCGATCGGCAGCAATAGCCGTGATGCCGATTTTATAGAGCATTTATTGATTGCATCCAATCACAACTACATGCTCTTCTTCACCGAATCGGGGCAATGTTTCTGGTTGAGGGTTTACGAAATACCGGAAGGTTCGCGTACCTCGAAAGGCCGTGCCATTCAAAATATCATCAACATCCCGAAAGAGGAAAACATCAAAGCTTATATCAAGCTGATTAATTTGAAGGATCAAAATTATCTCGAAAATAATTTTATCATCATGTGTACCAAAAAAGGTACCATCAAGAAAACTTCGCTCGAAGCTTATTCTCGTCCGAGGGCAAATGGTATAAACGCCATCAACATAAACGAAGGTGATTCGTTGCTTGCAGCGAACTTAACCAGCGGCAACAGCGAAATTGTAATGGCGTTGAAATCGGGTAGGGCAATTCGTTTCAACGAATCGACTGTTAGGCCAATGGGCCGTACCGCAACAGGCGTACGCGGAATAACTTTGGAAGATGAATTGGATGAAGTTGTTGGCATGATCAGTATAGATGATCCGGAAACAACTGTATTGGTGGTATCGGAAAAAGGATACGGAAAACGAACTGATATCGACGACTATAGGGTTACCAATCGTGGTGGTAAGGGTGTTAAAACATTAAATGTTACCGATAAAACTGGTAAACTTGTCGCTATAAAAGGTGTTACGGATAAAGATGATTTAATGATCATTAATAAATCGGGCATCATCATTCGGATAGCCGTAAGTGAGTTAAGAACGATGGGACGTGCTACCCAGGGTGTAAGGTTAATAACGCTAAAAGAAACTGACGAAATTGCATCGGTGGCAAAAATTGAGCATGATGAGGAGGAGGAAGAAAAGGAGACTGATGGAAATACTGAAAACGACAATTCAGGAATAGCAGACGCAGATCCTGAGGATACTAAATAACAAATATGTTGGGGCGTAAGTTTATATTTTCGGTTTTAATAATTTGTATCACAGCATCTGCTGCATTTTGTCAGACAGAAGCGCTGAAAAGTGTGATCAATAACCTCGCTTTGTACAAAGAAAAAAAGGATCTGAAATATTTAGGTAATGCTAAAAAAGCTATCGATAGCACAATGAAAGCTTCGCCCGATACGTTAGATCTGGAAAAAAATGTTTACAAAGCGTTGGTAAACTCAAGTATTTTATATCTGGATTCTCTTAACAAGCTGGCCCAACCGGCCAATTTATTCAAGCAAACTACTCAGTTGGTCGATAAATTGTCGGGTAACCGACGTATTTACCGCTATCAGGAGCAAATTGATTGTGCAAAGCAGTATTTATCAAATACCTATATACGTAAAGCGTTTGTTTATGTAAACAAGTCAGATTTTAGTAATTCCCTGTCGCTATTTGGAGATGCGCAAAGATATACCCCCACTTTTGTGCCATTAATTGCTTATTTAGCCTATACAAATAACAAACTGGGCAATTTTAATACCGCTGCGAAATATTACTCGGAATTAATTGACCATGAAAATGTTAAAGCCGATGATGTTGAAGCAGCTTCGAATATTTATAAAGCGTTGGGCGATACAGCCACTGCACTCAACCTGATAGAAAAAGGACGTAAAATACTGCCAAATGACAAATTGTTACTACTTGATCAGGCAACCATTTATAATAACAAGAAAGACTATCAATCTTTACTTCCGCTATTGCCGGCATTACTTGAGATTTACGCAAATAACGCCGATATTGCATTTGTAGCAGCCAATTGCTACGACCATTTAAATCAATATGATAAAGCTGAAGTTTTATACTTGCGGGCAACTGACCTTAACAGTTCAGCTTATGAACCGATGTTTAACCTCGGTATATTGTATTTAAAACAGGCGATTAGCAACACAAAAGACAACAATAACCGGGGTGTTTTACATGCCGCGCAATGGCTCGAAAAGGCAAACGAGATTTCGCCAAATGATACAAAATGTTTAAAAGCCCTGCAAATGGCTTATTTACAAACCGGTAATTCAGATCAAATAAACAGGATAAACAATAAACTAAAACAGTTAACTAACCAATAATAAATCATGAAAATCAAACTTTTGATGGCAGGCCTTTTAGGCTTAGTTTCAGCAACTACGTTTGCTCAAAAAGGTGTATTAAAAGACGCACAAGCCGATTACGACAGTTACCAGGTATCGAGCACGTCGAAAGTGCCTTTACTTATAGCCAAAGCTAATACAAGCTTAAGTGATGCCAAAACCGCAATAGATAAGGCATCTCTCAATGAAAAAACAGCGGCATTGCCACTTACTTTCGCCATAAAAGGTGCTGTTTACGCAGCCCTGGCATTCCGCGATAGCGTTCCGACTACATCTGCGCCACTTTTTGCTGTTGCTGATGAGGCGACCAAAAAAGCTAAAGAATTAGATACCAAAGGCGAAAATAAAACCTATATCGATGATGCAAATAGAGATATGGCAAATTATAAATTGGTGCTCGGTGTGAAACAATATCAAAATAAGGAATTTGAAAAAGCATACACATCTTTTGACGTTTTCCGCCAAATTATGCCAGAAGATACCAATGCGATTTATTATACAGCCCTCGCCGCACAGGGTGCAGCAAAAAATGACCCTAAATATTATCCTTTAGCCATCACCAACTTCCAAAAACTGGTAACAACTAACTATTCTGGAGGCGCAGGCATTTATTTGAATATATCGTCATTATACTTGTTGACAAAAGACACTGTTAACTCTTTAAAGGCGGCTTCCGAGGGTGTAACTAAGTTTCCGGCTAATGCCGATTTGCGTAGGAGAGAAATTGAAATAGCATTACAAAGTGGTAAACAAAATGATATTTTGGGCAAAATCCAGAGTGCTATTGCAAACGACCCGAAAAATAAAACGCTTTATTATTATGAGGCTTTAACTTATACACAAGTTGCCGATGGGGCCGAAGCTAGTTCAGCAAAAGCAAAAGATGATGCCACTAAAAAATCGTTGCATAATACAGCATTAGAAGATTATGCAAAGTCTGCCGACATTTATAAAAAGGCCCTGGAAATAGACCCTGATTATTTTGAAGCAAATTTCAACTTAGGATATTCGTTAATGAAACCGGCTATAGACCTTTATAACGAAGCCAGGTTATTGCCAGCCTCTAAACAAAAAGAATACGAGGCAATGAGACTTAAAGCCGATGCTCAATTTGATCTTGCAAAACCTTATTTGCAAAAAGCGGTTGACTTGCAACCAAAATCTGTTGACGCGCTAAATGATTTAAGGAATTACTACCGTGGAAAATATGACCCTGCACATGCAGCCGAAAACAATGCAAAAGCATTGGAAATAAAAAAACAAGTAGACGCTCTATAATATTAAGTGTCATAGAAGGGAGGGATTTTGGAATTCCTCCTTTTCTTTAAAATTACTACTTAACATAATGTTAATTATAAGAATTAAATACGAAAGAAATAAATAGGGCCGTGTGCCGTTTTTAAACTTTTATACCTCCAGAAATAAGTATTTTTAAACAGCACCGTCAGGTGCTAAAGGTCGGTAGAAAATACATTGCCAACCATTTTTGCGTGCCAGCGGTACGAAACCTCGCAAAGTGCCGTAACCTACGGCACGGATTTGCTATTCGGTTATCTTTCTACCGACCTTGAACCCCAATGGGGTTTTGACATGCCGGGCTACCGATTTCAGTTTTCCGATGCGTAAGCACACAAAAATTGTAACCTGAACGAATACTTGATTTTTGAACAGGTTATCTTTCTACCGACCTTTTACCCCGATGGGGTTTTGACATGCAGGCTACCGATTTCAGTTTTCCGATGCGTAAGCACACAAAAATTGTAACCCGAACGAATACTTGATTTTTGAACAGTTAGGCACGGTAAAATATTAAAGTAACAAGGGCGGCACAATTCAACCTCCTCCCCTCCTATTTTTCCACAATCCATAAACATTACATTTGAAATTTATATTTTGCAATTTCATAACAAAATATATTTGTAACCATTCAACCCAAGTCTTGATACAGATGCAAATTATAATGAATGATGAGGCTTTTTTAAAAAAGGGATTCAAAATTTCAACAGATCAGGACCTGCTTAATTTTGAGCTGATTTATCAATATTTAAATCAGGAATCATATTGGGCGCAAGGCATACCGCCCGAAACCCTTCGAAATGCTATTAAAAACTCGCTTTGTTTTGGTGTTTATCATCACCAAAACCAGATTGGTTTGGCAAGGGTTATAACAGATAAAGCTACTTTTGCCTATCTTTGTGATGTGTTTATTGTCGCAGAGTTTAGGCGCTTAGGCTTATCAAAATGGCTCATACAAACAATTGTCAATCACCCCGAATTACAAGGACTACGGCGATGGTCGCTTGCTACAGCGGATGCCCATGGTTTATATAGCCAATTCGGCTTTACACAAATTACCCGCGCTGACAGATGGATGGAGATTTTCAATCCATATCAATCAGTAAAAAAGGAGATAGAACAACCATGAATGTGAAAAAGCTGATTTTTGAAGGCGAAGGAGTAAAACTTGATTTTAAAAAAACAATTACCAGTTTCGAAAAGATTGCGCGCACGATGGTTTCTTTTTCCAACAACCAGGGTGGCCGTTTATTGATTGGTGTTGCGGACGATGGCACCATAAAGGGCGTTAAAAATGAAGATGAAGAACGTTATATGATAACCAAAGCCGCCCATCTTTTTTCGAAACCCGCATTGGACGTTACGTTTGAGGAAGTTTATATCGACGATAAAATGGTGCTCGTGGTAGAGATACCCGAAAGTAATTTGAAACCACATTACGCCCTTGCCGACGATGGTAAATGGTGGGTTTACGTGCGGGTAAAAGACAAAAGCATTTTGGCCAGCAAAATTGTAGTTGATGTATTGAAACGCTCGTACGGGCCCGATGGTGTTTTAATTAAATACTCTAATAACGAAAAAGCCTTACTGGAATATCTGGAAAAAGCTGCCCGCATCACCGTTAAAGAATGCAGCGAGTTGCTAAAAATTGGTCGTAAACATGCACAAAACCTGTTGGTAAATCTCATACTTTCGGGTATTATCAGAATACATACTACTGAAAAAGAAGAATTTTATACGAGTGCTTAGTTATCGATCGGCCAGAAGCTATAATTCGGAAGTCAGAATGCTGATTGCGAAATGTTGTATGTTCGAAAACAAACCATCGCTAAACAATTCTCTATCTTTGCGCTTCGTTTTCCATTTTACAATCCATGTTCCATAAATATAAATTCCATTACCGGGATAACTTGACTTTAGCAATCCCTGTAGTGATTTCTCAACTGGGTCATACCCTGGTTCAAACCTCCGATACTATCATCGTTGGCCATTTCGCTGGTACGATTTCTTTGGCTGCGGTTTCTTTATCCAACAGTATTTTTATTGTTTTGATGATGATTGGCATGGGGATTTCTTATGGCTTAACCCCTTTAATAGCCCAGCATAACGGGCGCGACAACTTTGCCGAATGTGGACGATTACTGTCAAACAGTTTATTTATTAATCTGATTACCGGCATCGTACTTTTTTTGTTTACCTTTTTTTGTTCTGTGTTCCTGCTTGGGCACCTTCATCAAACACTGGCTGTTGCAAGCCAGGCAAAACCTTTTTTAGTACTGTTGGGCGTGTCGATAATACCAATGCTGGTATTCAATACTTTTAAACAGTTTGCCGAAGGGCTGGGTTTTACGCGCCAGGCCATGATGATATCCATCTGGGGCAATGTGCTGAACGTTATACTTGGGATAGTTTTTGTGAAAGGCATGTTTTGTATAAGTCCGATGGGGATAAAAGGCGTTGGGTATAGTACATTGATCGACCGCTGCGTTATGGCCATCGTAATGGCGTTTTATGTTTTCAGATCGGCAAACTTCAAAAAGTATTTAACCAGTTTTGTATTAAGGCATGTCGACCGATTAAGGGCTATCCAAATTTTCCGTATTGGGGCCCCCGTTGCCTTGCAATACACTTTTGAAATCAGCGCGTTTAGCGGCGCGGCAGTAATTATTGGCACAATTGGTTACCACGAACAAGCAGCCCACCAAATAGCCATCAATATGGCGTCCATTACGTATATGATGGCAAGTGGCTTATCGGCAGCCGCCGCGATAAAATCTGGAAATTATTTTGGCAGTAAAGATCACTTAAAACTCAGGCATTCTGCCATTTCAAGTTACCATATAGTATTGGTATTTATGGGGGTCACTGCGTGTATTTTTGCATCGTTTAACCATATTTTACCATGGATTTATACTTCAGATAAAAGTGTTATAATCATTGCTAGTCAGCTACTTATCATAGCTGCTGTATTTCAACTATTTGATGGCGCACAGGCTGTTGGCCTTGGTATATTGCGAGGCATGGGCGACGTAAATATCCCAACAATAATAACATTTGTTGCCTATTGGATTATTGGCCTGCCCATCGGTTATGTTTTGGGTATACATTTTCACTTGGGTGTAGTTGGCGTTTGGTACGGCCTTGTATCCGGCTTAATGGCTGCCTCTGGCTTGTTGTTTTTAAGATTCCATTTCATTAGTAAAAAACATTATAACCAGTCGAGGCTTTTTATTGAACAACAGGATTAAAGAAAATAAAACAGGGAAAATAAACAAAACAATAACCTTTGGTCCCAAATCACAAATTTTCGTCGATCCGATAACTTGAAATTCTTCCATCACCTTCCAACAAAGCAAAATGGTGTCGCGACGGAACGGTTAAAATCGCCTGGATAATACCGGCTGTTTCAACTTCACATAATAGCTTTGGCTCCAGCCCGGCGATGTCATAAACCATAGCTAATTTTTCGTTGGCCAATACCAGGCGGTTATCGGGCAATAGTTTCACAAAACGTGCTTCCATTTCCTGTGCAAAAAATCCTATGGTAATGTTCATTTCTTTTATCAACGGTGTAACAATGATACATCCTGCTGCGGTTAATATGGCCACCTTCAAAGCGGCAAACAACTGGCTCACCGAGAAATCAATTACATGGGATCCTAACGATAAAACTTCAAATATGCCGACCTTGTTTACCCGAAATAATGCATCTTCCCCAGCAAAGTAAAAATGCTCCTTTCGGAAGAACATTTGAATATTGCTTATCGCGAAATCGCTAATGACGACTTTTTCGTCATTGTAAACGCAACTAACAATGCTGTTTAATCGGCCATTTAACGAGAAGTTTTTGAGCTCAAGGCTATCATTTTCTATTTGCAACAAAACAATTTCTTTATGAATGGCGGTATGTGCATAAGCCACAACTTTCGGACCGAACCAATTTATTTGATGAAGGTTAAATTCTTTCTCAAAGTAGGTATAACTGTCCATTCTTTTTTCGGACAACAACGGAATTAGCTGGCCGCCCAATACAACATTGGCCGACAAAGCTGCATCCGCCCCAAAAATAAACTCGGCGTGTCCGGCGGGAATTTTGACCAAAAACTCATACGCAGTTTTACCTTCCCAGTTTGCCCTAGCCAAGTGCAACTCCCCCATCTTAGCACCTATTGCTAATACCTGGTCATGATAATTAACCACCTTTAACCAGATGGTATCATTTCGTAAAGCGATGGAATTTGCAGGCGCAATTGTTTTGGGCGTTTGGTAATTTTGAACCATAAAACGGTTGCAATCCTGACTGATTAACCGGTCACCAGGCAAAAACCTGCCCAGCATCTTTAAACCACTATGATCGCCCCTGCTAACCTGTTGCTGCACAATTTCGTAAGTGATGTCCAGCACGTTTTGTTTTAACTTTTCGTCCTGTTTCTCTGATGATATGTCCGCCAATACATTTAAAAAAATAGTCTTTTTAGCCGGAGAAACATGATCTTTATACACCATTGTTATTTCTGATCCGAGATGTTCCCCGGAATCATTCAGCGTATCGAAATATTTTTTAAGGCATAATTCCAGATGGTTGTTGTCTTTCCAGCCAGTAAGCAGTATCGCACGGCCGTTTTCCAATTCGTGCATCTTGTCCGAAGTTAAGCGAGCGGCATTCAAATAGTCTTTTGCCTCCATCGAACGTTTAACAGTATCCTGATAATACTTCCTTGCTTTTTCTTCCTGACCCAAAACAGTATGCAGATCGCCTACTTTTTCGTAATTACCAAGCTCGATATATAGGGGAATAGCCTCTGCCAACAAACCACCTTTTTCGAGGCATTCTGCCGCTAAGGTCAAATTTTTTAAATGATCCTTGTAAATAGCCGCCGCTTCCCGGTAATGCTTTCCGTTTTGCAGTGTTTGGGCTGCCATAAAAAGATTCCCCAATAGATGCGCATAGATATAAGCCGCTTTTTTATAATCACCTTTTTCAATGGCTTCTTCAATAGATTTATGATAACGCTGCCGCAAAATTTGGGAGTATTCGCCGAGGTCCCAGCCATCCACCGGCCCACCACGCCCCATACGCATAAAATTAAAGCTCAACGGCTTCCGGCTAAGTTTACTTGATTTTGGAGCGGTGCCCCTGCTCAAATAAGGACTACTAAGCGGAATAGCGTACATCAGCGCTTCGTCCGAATCTTTATCAAATAACTTTACCAGCCTGTTTAACTCGGTGTCGCGTTTCTTTTGGAGATTGTCGAGTTTTTCATTAATCCACTTTTCGGCTTTTTGAAATAGCCCGGTTGAGTTTGAAGAAGTTCTGCGCACCGGTCTCAAACCGGCAGGTATAAAAAAGACTAAAACATCTAAAATTAGTTTAATTATAATGCTTAAAACCAATATGATGGACAAGCCTACTGTAGCTATAGCATTCAATATTTTGTTTAGTACAACGGTTGTTTTGTTGCTATTTTCATCTCCATTTGGGATATCGCTGAGTGGGCGTGTGTCAATCAACTCTTTCAACGCGTCAACGGCATCTACAGCTTGTTCGTCCTGCTCAAGGCTAATCATTTGTAAAATAGGAAGCTCGCGGGGCGAAGGCAGTTTTTGCAGCCATTCATTTTGAATTGGCTGTGGGATCTCAACAAGGTCAAGGAGTTTTATTTGATCGTTAATATCATAACCCACTAAGCCAATTGATGGATGAAATAGTTGGACGGGCCACAGTTTTAACGCCTCAAGTTCATTTTGAGATACTTGAGGGAAAAGGGTAGCGTTTACCGGAATATAAAAGCCTTCGGCAAATTGCGTGTAAGGAAATCTTAGCTCTATACTTTCCAGTGATGTTTTATTATTAAAAGTGACAAACAAGCCAGCGTTTTTTTCGGATCGGATGCTTTCGGGAACCAGGTAACAGTTTAGCTCCTTTGCATCAATTTGCCAACGATCAATTTCGCGAAACCATTCCTCAGGAGAATTTCCCGGAATATAGGCCGCGTTTGTCGGCCACAATATTTTTTCGCTGTATTTTAAACTGATCTCCATCTTATTTTAAGCTGTTTATAAAACGAAATATATAATTCCTGTAAAATATCGGAGGGTCCATTTGTTCATCCAATCCTTTACCGGTAAAATAATCGGGGCCACTAACCACACCATCAGCACTCCAGCAGGCCGCCGATTTGTCAATAATTAGTAGGATACAAATTTCGGGGATACTTGTATCTGCACTTTTTAAATGCAATAAGCCGCGGGAATCCAGTATTATTTCGCCGCCATTTTCCCACACGAACTTACTGAATTTAATATTGGGCATATTTTCAATATTTAAAATCTCCTGCTTCGGCGGCTTTGTCCAGGCAACAACATTCTTGTTTTCGACCCAAAAAAATTGATTTTGTTGTAAGCAAAAATTCCTTTTGTCGATATATATCCACCCGTCGTGTATAAATAGCGTATGTATGGAATTGATAACACTATAACCTGTATTGACGTATTTTCTGATCAGGTTAAAATTCTTATAATAAGGTGTTACCTGTTCGTGATTTTTAAAGATCTGTTCATCATTGGGGCCGGCCTGGATAACCTGCATATTAATAGGATCAATTATTTCAAAACCCAAATTGGCTTTCAGGTAAAATTTTTTGTCGATAAAAGCGAGGCTATGTATAGCTTTGTACCTGGGCTCTATTTCGCAAACAGTCGTAAAGCGGCTTTCTTCTTGTAACTCAAAACTAAATATCTTCATTAAATCAATATTCCGGCATTTCAATGCAATATAAACTACATTATCTATCTCCCCGAAGCAATGGCCGCCATAGTCCAGAAACTCAACCAATTCCAACGCGCCATGATTTTTATCGGGCCAGTGTAGCACCCTTCGGTCCAATGATATGATGACCACGCCTTTTTGAGATGTTTCATAAGTATTTACTTTGCTAATTTGGACTTTAGAAGTCGGGAAATACAATGGAAAAGGTTCGGATTGCATAATCGCAGGAATGATACCCGAGCTCTTGTAATTTTTAAGTGTTCGTTTTGAATGAAATAAAATTTCCTGCAAATTGAGTTGCGCCTCATTTATCAGTTTTTGGCCCCCTTTATTTAGTTTGAACAACTGGATGCGCCCGGCGCGACCAACAGTTACCAAAAAATTTAATTGCTCTTTGATGCGAAGAAAACAGGATAGTGCTACAGTATCAAGCATAAAGTCCTCCCCTGTTATAAAAATATATTTCCCGTTTTTAACAAATTGCTGCCTTGCTACCTTTACCAATTGCTCGCCGCAATGCAGTACCGGGTCCAATTTTTCCATTAGGTCGGTTACGCCGTCCCTGGTGTCTATGCTTACCTCACGGCTGCTTTTTCCGCCCAATGCCCACACGCCCAAATGCTGATTTTTTTGTTTGCTTTCGCGAAATGCAAGCGCGGCAGCAATGGCAAAGATCCTGGGCATACCCCACATTTTCAGTGTTATATCTATAAAAATCCCCAACTCCTGTACGGTATTGTTAGGTGGCGTTTCACGCTGCAAAAATAAAGCTTCACCATTGGCAAGTCTTGCTGTAAGCAAGGTATCGTCCTGGGCGAGTTCACTTAATAATAATTTGTCGAAAGTTCCTTTGTTGCTGATATCGGAAACTCCACCCAGGGCCTGGTCGCTTATGCCGTCGAGGTGCATTGGGATTTGTAAGGCGGCCATAATTTTTCTGGCCAGCATAGCCAGGGCCTGTGTTTGCGCATCCTGCTCCAGTTGCCCTAATAAGTCGCCCGTTTCATTTTCGGGTATCTGTATTGGGGCCGGTGCTGGTATGGTGGTTAATCCGGTCCGCAGCTTCAATTCCAAGGTGGCCTTGCCGGGGAATATTGAGAGTGCTTTTACCAGTGGTTCAAAGTCGCGTCGTATTACGTCGAAACTTAACTCGGATTGGCTGTTTAATATGCGATCATCTAGTGCGCCTGTTTTAAATTCCAATAGTACACTGTACAAATCGGGGCAGGACTCATCCACGGGCAGACTGGCGATGACGGCTTGTAATAAAGCTATCCGCCTAATACCCGACCTGGCTTCAAATGGCAATTTGTTTACAGTAGATAAAAATAGGCGGGCCTGCATATTTAACTTGTAAATAGACATTTTTTCGCTCCCAGAAGATCCTTTTACGCTGAACGGCATCAATTTAGTCGAAACACCAAATGATTCATCCCAGTTATCATTGCATGCGTATAATATGAGGATAATAGCACCCAGAGGGAAACGCGTTCCTTTTGGTAATTCGCCGAGCAAAGAAACAAGGTCCTCGCGGTAACAAATTGTTTTTCCACCCGCGTCTTCAGTCACCTTTCCATTTTCGGCCCATTTCCAAAAATAGCCTTGAGGTGCGCTAAAATAGTCTATTGCTTCAGTCGCTGTATTAACCATTCCCTTGTTTATCTAATGACCGTATCACGCTTCTTTTAGCCGCATTGAAACACGAAACAGGGATATGCTCCCGATTTCCATTTATATCGAACACAATCATTTCATTTTTATCCTTACCAAGCCCGGCGTTCAATAAATTTAACGGGATAGGCGGATCAAAATCGAAGCCGGCGGGCAGCAAAAGATTATCATGGGCCCAAAAAACCTGGGCTTTTATTGCAGGCAAAGGCGTACCGACAACCAATACCACACCTGATGCCGACACCGCAAACCGCAATTGTTGCAAGCGAATAAGCGGTGCGGCCCCGGCATAATTTATCCATTCTTTTAAAGTGGTGCGCAACGCGGCGGGGTCCTGTTGTTTTGCTGACCGGGAAAGTTTTAGTTCTACCTTTTCTTTGATTTTTCCTGGCATAGCCGAAACAGGTAAAGTTACCGGTAAAAATTCCGCTATTGGCAGCCAGTCGAACTGTTCCATTTGCATAACAGGCGTTTTTTTTCCCTTCGGAAAAAGCCTGTTTTCGGCATCTAAAAAATACGAAGCCACCAGCGGCAACGAATTTAATGAACGCTGAAAAACCCCGTTATCGATTGGGCCGCGCAGCCACGTTTGTTCGCCTTTTGCGGCGGCCCTCCAGTGAGGCACATTTCGTAAAGCACCCAAACTTTCGGCGTATTTAGTTTCCAGCAGCAATACACTTTCTTTCATGCCATTTGCATAATTTGTTTCCAAAGCTCATCGATAGGTGGCTGCACATATTTACGCTGCTCTTCATTTACGATCCATTCGCAGCGGTTATTTAAATGGGTTAGCCGGTCTTTTATCAATGCCCTATTGGCCATCGATAACTCAGCGTCTTGCCATTGGGCCGCCAGGTGTTCGACTTCTTTAAATATCTCTTCGGCATCCGGCTGGGTATTTTCGGAAGAGCGCGGATGGTGGTTCAACTCACCATCATCGGCTTTGGCCACCACGTTTACAATATTGGCGATGATCTCCCGCTGCTCTTCAGTATCCCAAACATGCCGCAACACCCACATATCCGAAGGAATGGCTTTGGTGCGTTTGCAAATAAGTGCACTCGCGGCAATTACACGCTGTAACTTTACGGCACGCCGATCGGACACCTGCAGACCCGCATTTCGCAGCTTATGGATCAACTCTATATACTTGGATTTTATTTCGCCTAAATCAACCTCCGAAACTCTTTTTTGCATTTGCCTTACGTCTTCCGCGGTAATGCTTGGTTTTTCATCGTTACCTCGTTTTTCCAGCATCCAACCGGCATCCAATACCGCATGTAGCTGTCCGGGGTCAACATTATCGCAGCGAACACGCAACAGAAAACGATCGAACAGGGCTTGCAGTGCCTCGTCCTCTGGCAAATGGTTACTCGCCCCTATTACCATCAAAACAGGTAACTTACGTGTTTCCCTGCCCCTGCGAAAAATTTTCTCATTGAGCACCATCAACAAACTATTCAGGATCGCGCTATTGGCATTGAGCAATTCGTCCAAAAAAATCAGCGATGCTTCGGGGAGCATACCTTGAGTATTGGTTACCAATTCGCCCTCACGCAGCTTGCGAATATCAAACGGTCCAAACAACTCGTTGGGCTCTGTAAAGCGGGTTAACAAATACTCAAAGGTTTGTCCGTCAAGCAATTTGGATAGTTCTCTTACAGTAGCGCTTTTGGCAGTTCCGGGTGGGCCGAGTAAAAAAAGGTTTTCGCAACCAACGAGACAAATGCCCATCAGATCGATTATTTCATCTTTGCCGACAAACATTTTTTTCAAATGCTGCAACACAGCATGAAGTTTGTCCATCGTTACAAATTCATTATTATTTGTTGTGTTCATATCGTTTCATCATCGTTTAGCAATACCAGTTCAGGCCATAAAGTGGCCTGGTGCATTCCTAAAACTTCGTATAATAGTTCTTTTTCTTTGGCACCCTTTAAGCGGATTAAATCTTTCTTTTGAATAATCCTGTCTATGTAGGCATATCGTAATGACGGGTGCTCATAAATATTCTCATCATCGGTGGTCATTACTTTGTCGATACCGACTGATGAAAACGGCCATTTTGAAGCAGTAATCCGCATTCGTGCAATGAGCGGGTCATTTGGCGACAAGCCAACGCTTAAGCGAAATAAGTCGGGAAGAAACCGGAGCATCAAATCGGCAGAATAAATAGCCCCGGGCGATTGGCCCCCTTCGTAGTCGTTTGCATAAGCCTGCATTTTATCCTCGCCTATGTCGCGGAGCAAAATAAGTTGAACGACATGGAAAATGTATGTAGCAGCCCACAACGCCGCTTCAGCATCAAATCCGGGTGCTTCATTGGGCATCGACAAACGGTCGGCATCGTAAAAGTCCTGCAGCATTACTATCGAGGCATCCAGATCAGCCTTTTCAAAATCGTGCATTTCGCGGGGGACGGTAACACATCCGGTCTGTAGCAAGTCTATTAGAAAAAGGCTTAGTTTCATTCCTTAAATTAACAAATTTTAATTTATTAAAACAAACTATACAAAATTTTAGCCTCTTTCGTATTAAAAATACAATTCGTTTGCCACCCGATAGGTATTGCAATGCGCATCAACAATATCACGAATATCGGGTGAATAACCGCCACCCATGCTCACTTGTACCGGAATGTTATTTTTTATACAGTATTCAAATACAAATAGATCACGTTGTTTACATGCAGTTTTACTTAAAGATAATTTACCTAATTTATCCGATGCCAAAACATCAGCACCAGCCAGGTAAAATATAAAATCGGGTTTGGTTTCGTCGATCAAGCGGGGTAAGGTTGTGTCAAGAAGTTCTAAATAGGCATCGTCATTGGTGCCGTCGGGTAATGGAATATCAAGGTCTGATTTTTCCTTTCGGGATGGAAAGTTATTCGCGCCATGCATCGAGAAAGTAAACACTTGCGGATTATGTTCAAATATTTGCGCGGTGCCGTTTCCCTGGTGTACATCTAAATCAATAATTAAGATAGAGGTTGCTAATTTTTTATCTAATAAATAATTGGCCGCTATTGCCTGATCGTTTAATAAACAAAATCCTTCACCCCAATTAGTGCCAGCATGGTGTGTACCACCTGCAACATTAAATGCTATTCCATAATTGAATGCATAGTGACAGCCGTCGATTGTTCCCTGTGCAATGCGTAATTCACGCTCGACTAATTTCGCCGACAAGGGAAAACCAATGCGTCGTTGTTCTTTTGACAGCAGGGTTAAATCCCGTAACTGCTCCCAATAATGTTTATCGTGAGTTAATAGAACAATCTCTTCGTCCAATATTTCAGGTGAGAAAATATTCTCTTGCGTAATTAAACCTTCATGTATCAACTGCTCCGGGATCAACTCATATTTCAGCATCGGAAAACGGTGACCTTCCGGTAATGGATGGGCGTAGATGGGATCGTAGGCAATTTTGAGCATTCTTTCTTTTCGATTTTTTATCTGCGATTTGAGTACAATCCCCGTGTTGTAAATTTAATTGATTTTAGCCCATCTGAGCAACTTTAGCACCTTCGAGCTAAATATTCCCATTAAGAATATAAAGTTGATTCAAACAGTGTATAAAGCGCATCTATCAATCGAGAACATCAATTAGTGCCCGACATCTTGATCCGCCTCGTTTACGAGCATTAAAACTTGTTTGGCTTGCTCACATACGGATTTCCTTTTATAAAAAACCGGTACGGCAATAAAGCATCGTCGCCAGCATACGAAACGCCAATCCGGGGTACGGCAGCTATGCTATTGTCATCGACAATTAGCCCACGGTCTTCCACCCAAATGCTGTCGCTTTGCAAACTGAACGCATTCAATGCCCTTGATATGCCCAGGGCTTTGGCCACCGAGCCGGGCCCCGAAGTTATATTGGGTTTGCTCACCAGCATATTGCGCCTAGCCAGCATGATGTCGTGTCCCACGGTTGGTTCGATGCCCCTTATCAAAATAGCGTGTGGCTGGCCTTCGACCGACGTTACGATATTAAACATTTCGTGTACGCCATAGCAAAGGTACACATAGGCAATACCGCCTTCCATAAACATGGTTTGGGTGCGAGGCGTTATACGGTTGCCAAAGGCATGTGATGCTTTATCAATTACGCCGTTATAAGCTTCTGTTTCTGTAATATAACCACCTGTAGTTAAATCATTAATACAGGTAAATAAATACTTACCCAGCAAATTCCGGCTTATTTCCAGTACGTTTTGGTTAAGGTAGTACGACTGGGGCAGTTTCATCTTCGAATATCTTTTTTAGTATTTTGTTGATCTTATCGGCCTCATCGTACATCATAATATGCGTGCCCCCTTTTACTACGGTGGCATTTTTAATGTCCCGCCGGGTAAATACCATGTCTTTGTCGCCAACAATATGATAGGTATTAGGCGGGATGATTTTATTGTCCCAATTCACAATGGCCCCCATGGCCCATTTTAGGTTGGCTGGCGACCAACGTTTCAGCATATCTTTAAACAAGATAATATCGGTCTGGTCCATTTTGCCAAAATACATTCCCATTAAAAAATCAAGCGACTTAAATATTTTTTCGGGAACGAAATTATAAACCGGGATTTTGCGGAATATCTTAAAATAGGACGGCTCTTCTTCAATCGTTTTAATAGTTGAGATCACAATAACCTTGTCGACCGGAATTATTTTGGCTATTTCAATGGCGATCATCCCTCCCATCGAATTACCAATTATTATAGAATTATTTTGTATATCATTATGACTGATAACCTTTTGAGCATACACGCCTAAAGTGATACTTTTATTATTATCCAGCAATTCGACACGGATAACCTCAAAACCTTCGAGGTCGAGATGGTCAAACAGGCGGGTATCGGCAGCGAGGCCGGCAATCAAATAAACCTTTTTCATATAAAGTTCACAAGGTTAATAATTTGCTCCAGGTATTTCGCATCCACTTCATTAAACTGGTTCAGGTGTTCGCTATCGACATCCAATACGGCCAAAATTTCATCTTTATGAAAAATTGGGATTACAATTTCTGACCGTGAAAGCGAGCTACAGGCGATATGACCAGGGAACTCTTCCACATCGGGCACAATTAGTGTTTGTCGCTGCTGCCAGGCAGCGCCGCAAACACCCTTGCCAAATGCGATGCGGGTACAGGCAACCGGCCCCTGGAAAGGCCCCAATACCAGTTCCTTGTTTCTTACCAGGTAAAAGCCCACCCAAAACCATTTAAACTGTTCTTTCAAGGCAGCGCTTATGTTGGCAAGGTTAGCGATCAAATCTGGCTCGCCATTGATGAGTGCCCCTATTTGCGGGAGTAATGACTGATACTGTTCGGTTTTATCTGTTGATGTGGTTATAGTTAAATCTTCGGCCATGTTACAAATGTAACGATGCAGTATTGAAAGTAAATAAGCCAAATCTCATATTTAATTATTTAATTAGTGATTCCTGCGAAAGCAGTAAATGTAAATTTAATTAAAATGAGAATCATCGCCGAACTACCGCACCCCGAATTTAAAATATCCATCCTGAATATGAACCATAAATTTATTGTGAAGATAGAGCAGGGGAACCTGGAACAAAGTTATAAAACCGGCGAGGCCGATTTGCTGGATGGTGTTAACAGTGTATTCGAATTGCTGGATGAGGCCTTTTTAAAAACTGTTGCCACCCGTTTTGCCGAAATGCGTAAAGATTACAAGGAAGCGTACTACCGGTACAATTATTAGTCAGATAAATAGCTTAAAATGCTGATAAATAATCATTTAATTTTTGAAACCAATCCAAACCAAATTTAATTTGGCGAATATTCAAATATGCAAACCACTTACTTTTACTAGGTAAACAAATAGTTTAAACAAATAGTATCAGTTATTTGATTAATAAATACTTATATTGACAAACAAAATTATATTTGGCGGTTAAATAAGCCAAATTAATGCAATCAGGCAGGCAAAAGGTCGCAATACCAAAACCCGGCGAGCTTTTTATTTGGGTCGGAGACACATGTATCATTGGCATCCTGCGGGGCTTTATATTCCTTGAAAACCTTTACCCCGGTTTTGTATTTTATCTCTTCCGAAAATATCGGGCCCTTAAAAGCGAAAGTGTGGAACTCTCCGTTTTCTCCGCAAACGTCTACATCGGCAGGCAACGACTCAATCAATTCGTGACTGATCTCCTTCCCCACTACGCGCTCGAGGCGTTCCTGCGTGCAGGCTATCACGGTACCAAAACCCAATTCCAAAAACTCATCGATCAGCTCGCGTGTGTCCCGTTTCCAGAGCGGGTAAATGCCGGTCATGCCAATTTCGGACAGGCGGTCATCCCGGTATTTTTTCAGGTCTTCTAAAAATATGTCACCAAAAATGGAATGGGTGATACCTTCGTTTTTGAAATGCGTGAGGTGTTGGCGCATGATATTGTCGTAAGCCTCCATCCCCGGCATTTCGGGCAGGCGGATCTGGTAAAGCGGTATGCCAATACTTTCGGCCTGTTTGATGAGCAGTTCGGTACGCACGCCATGCATGGAAATCCTGTCGACCGAATCATTGATGGTGGTAACTAAATATTTGATATCAATATCCGGATTTTGGAGACAATGATATAATGCGAGCGCGCTATCCTTGCCGCCGCTCCAGTTGAAAATTGACCGCTGATTCATGACCGCTGATTTTAATTGATTAGTTGATAATTTTTTGTCTGAACCTTGATTCGCAAGATTAAAAGATTCTCTTGATTCTTGACCGCTCTGATTGGTTTGATTTTTTAATTTCGTTGATAATTTTCTGAACCTTGATTCGCAAGATTAAAAGATTTACGTGATTCTTGACGGCTGTTTCATTTGATTTTATTGAATCTGTCTTTAGCTTTTACTTTTAAAATCTGGCTAATCTTTTAATCCTAAAAATCAAGGTTCAGACAAGAACGATTCAGCGAAATCATAAAAATCATCTTAAAATCAGTGGTTAAGGTTCGAAAGGTCCGGCAAATATTTCTTTGGTCGTTTCAATTCATATTCATAAATCACCTGACCCAGGTTTTTCATAAAAGGAAGGCAAACCGTTTTGTATTCATAAATATCATCGTTATAAATACCGTCCTCGTTCGATTGCACTACCGCGGTTAATATAAATTCCACTTTATTTTTAAAATCGACAATGTAGGCGTTATCAATATCATAACCATAAGAATCGCCCACTTTGTTAAATATGCGGATATCGGGATTTATAACAGCCGAACTGTCGCCGCCATAAAACAGGAACTTGCAATAAGCCGGGTAATATTCTGGACGATTATAGGTTGGTTTGCTGCTTTCATTTGGGAACATGCTCATGTAGTGGTATATAAATTTATAGTCGGCCCGTGATAAATTATATTGCTCATCTTTTGGGAAAACTTCCGGGAATAGCAAGCGTTTTAAAACCATTTGCTGGTCCTCCAGCGGATACACATTCATTTTACTGAAGTCGAAAGGTTGCATTACCAGTTTATCGTTCCTGTCCAAATAACCTTTTCCCTGCAACATATTTTCTAATTGCATAGGGTAGTCATTGGCATCATACTGCGCGGATTGGTGATAAATCAGTTTTTTGCCTTTATAAAAATCAATGGCATTGGTATGTTTCGCACTTTCGCCGCCATCGCCAACAGCGAGCCGGTTTACAATACGGGTATGATTAAGACCGTATTTTTTTAGTTTTTTGTTGATTTCCTCCCGCCCCACAAATTCATACAAACGGTTATAGGCATAGTTATCGCTCACCAGCAAAATCTTTTTTATATAATTTTCGATGCTCGGCAAACCATTTTCCGCACTGGTATCAATGGTCATTTTTGTCTCTCCTGTGAAAGAGCTATCGGTGAGCATGGCCGATTTTCTATTTAGGCCGCGCACCTTAAGCTCGTTTAATTTCTCCAAAGCAAAAATTGCGGTCGGTAATTTAACTGTGCTGGCCGGGTAAAAATAATGATTGGCATTTAGCCGGTAACTGTACGAAGTAAAATGGGGTACATTGTTTTTATCCCGATCAATTTGGGTATAGAGTATTTGCACTTCGTTTTGGGTGGGATGATTTAATATGCCGCTGAATAATT